>Ga0105160_1000108_pt1 | contig 42538 bp, 37 predicted proteins | sample GXS110809BmetaG_FD_89591 | JGI IMG/M metagenome (GOLD analysis project Ga0105160, IMG submission 89591) | Hot spring microbial communities from Gongxiaoshe hot spring, China to study Microbial Dark Matter (Phase II) - GXS 110809B | ecosystem: Environmental > Aquatic > Thermal springs > Hot...
AATGTTGTCGACATGGCTGCTGAGATGGGTGTCGAGGTTCTGACGGAGGGGCAGTATCGCTGGCTTCAGACGCTCGCAGCTCTTGACACACGTACGTCGAGCTGGCTCAAAACACCCGACAAGATAAGAAAGCTGGGAGGTGCGGTTTATGGAGAACGACGGTATGATACCGTTTTCATCGGCGCTAACAGCGCCCCGTCTTTCTACAGCAGCCGTGGCTTCCGGGCTTTGCTGAAGGTATAGACTACGATGCTAGCGTTGTTTGAGTGTTTGGGCGATGTGTTTTGCTGCGATGTATGCGTACACGCACGCAGGCCCGAGCGTCGAGCCAGGTCCCGGGTATGTTCCGCCGAAGATGGCTGCCGCCGTGTTTCCCGCTGCGTAGAGGCCCGGGATGGGGTGTCCGTCCACGTGAATTACTCGAGCGTTTTCGTCTGTCAGCAGGCCGCCGCACGTCCCCAGCTCCCCGGGGTATATGGCTGTGGCGTAGAACGGTGGTTTGTCTAGCGGGCCGAGGTTGGGGTTGGGCTTAACACTCGGGTCGGAGTAAAACCTGTCGTAAGCGCTTTCACCTCTGCGGAAATCCTCATCCCTGCCGCTCCGAGCCATCTCGTTGAATCGCTCAACGGTCCTAAGAAGCCCTTTCTCGTCAACTCCGATTTTTCCCGCAAGCCCCTCAATCGTTCTCGCCCTGACGAGGTAACGGGGCCCGGTAGCTTTCTCAGGCGTGCGGCCCGGCATCAGCGTTCCGAACAGGTAGCGTGAGCGGTGCTTGTGGTCCATGACCAGCCACGAGGGGATTGCCTGAACTTTTCGATGATGTCTGTAGATGCTGTGCCAGCAGTCGACGTAGGATGCCGACTCGTTCATGAACCTCTCCCCGTTAGAGTCGACGATGATGCCGAAGGGTAGGGACCTTTCAGCTAGTATGAAGGAGGGTTTTCCGTCAGGAGTGATCGCTATGGGGCCTCCCCACGCCTTGTCCATCAAAGCAAGCTTAGCGCCCAGTTTTGCAGCCGCTTGGATCGAGTCGCCTGTGTTGCCCACAGCGCCGACGGCCCAGTCCTTGCTGGTGGGGCTTGGCAGAAACTTTTCACGCATCTGCTGGTTGTGCTCGAATCCTCCGCTGGCCAGCAAGACGCCTCCCCTGGCTGAGACCTTCACGGGTCTTCCCTCGCGGACCACCACAGCACCGGACACACGTCCTTCCTGCATGGTAAGTTCTTGGAGCGGAGATTCAATCCAGACCTCGACTCCGTGCTTGAGGCAGAGGTAGAGGAGCTGGCCGACGAGGGAGCCGCCCATGGTTAGCGGTGCACGTCCGGTGATGGTATAGCTGATCAGCCTTAGGCCGAGACGTATGAAGGCCGTCATCCCGGTCGTGCTTCTGGCTAGGTACAGCCGCCAAGCCTCGTTCGTGTGGATGGGTATCGGAGGCGCTCCAGGATACCGCCGGAGCCTACCCCTCCACTCGCCCAGCTTCCTGCCGTCGAACACAGCCCCCTCTATGCACCTGCCATTGACGGAGCCGCCGGGAACCTCGGGATAGTAGTCTGGATACCCGACCGAAGCCCTCCACTTGAAGCCCATGTCTTGCAAGAACTTAACCATCTCCGGCCCATGCTTCAGAAAGGCCCGGATTCTTTCGGGCGCTGTAGCCTCACCCACCTCGGGAACTATGTTGCTGAGGTAGGTCCAAGCTTCTTCGAAAGAGTCGCTCAAACCCGCCTTCTTCGAGACAGGGTTGTCGGGTATCCACAGCCCTCCACCCGACATAGCGCTTGAACCTCCAACAAGCTCCGTCTTCTCTACAACCAAAGTCCGGAGGCCTGCATGTCTTGCAGCGAGAGCGCCGACAAGCCCGGTAGCCCCGCTTCCAACAACCAAAACATCTACATTAATTTCAGACATGCTCCGCACAGATAGATCCGCAGGGGCTAACTAATTTAATCATGTCGTATCTGGGGCGGCGTCGTCATGCTTGCGGACTAAGGCTTATTTACAGCTTTAGGCGTTTATGGCGACGGGTTGCAGACCGAGGACGCTGAGGTGAAGAGGCTGGCCGAGCTCAAGACGTTCTTGGAGCAGAGGATGGCAGACCTCGAGCACGAGATAGACAGCCTCAGGATGCTGCTGGAGATAGTTGACAGGGAGCTTGCGGCGAAGAGCTTCAAGAAAGCCCAGCCCCCCGAGGCAGCTGAGAAAGAGGTTGCGGCTTTACGCATGATAAGGAGCAGGTCGGGCAGCCTTCTCGCAACAATGGCTTTGAAGGAGAAGGAGGCGCGGATAGTCTTCAACCCCGAGATACGTGTGACGCAGGACATGAGGCCCTTCTCTTCCTTCTTGCTGCGTAAGGTTCTGGACTCGATGCGTGAAGCCGACCTTCAGAGGGTTAGTGAGGGGAAGCTCGGCCAGTCGGATGTCCTGAGCTATGAGGTGGTTTACGACGGCGACACCGCCCGCGAGCTCATAGTTAAAAACTACAGAGACGAGCAGAGGCTTAGGGAAATAGTTAACTCGGTCAAATGGACGCTGGACACCATCGCATCATCCTACAAGTAAGACTTGGAAAAGCTTGAGAACCTTCGAAACACTACAGCATATATTTGGGCATTAAAAGGTTCAAACCATGGGCTTCTGCACTAAAGCAAAGGCCGCCCTGCTGACCATCGCCATCTTAGCATCGTTTCTCACCATTCTAGCCAACATCCCTCAAGCAGGGGCCCAGACAGCAAACGTCACATTCACCATCATGACATCTGATGGAACACAGCCCATAAGATGGGCTATTGTAAGGATTAACGGAACGTATAACTCAGCCCCTACAAACGCCGCAGGCCAGGTAACTATCAGTAACATCAACCCTCAAGCAATCCAGGACTCATTCCAAGTCGTCTTCAGAGAAGTTACAGTTGCCAACATACCGGGTTTTAAAGTCACAGACTATGACTCAACGCCTCCATACCAAGTAACCCTGAGGGTCAACGTCACCACGATGCGGATAAACGCACGAACTGCGTTGGGCAATCCCGTGTCCAACGTCAGGCTCAGCTTATCCTACGGGGCTTACACGAACACTACCACCACGGGCGGTGACGGATCAGCATCAATACCGTTAATGCCCAACACAACCTACACGATATCCGCATCCTACCGGGGCTACGACGTGGGAGTGTTCAACAGAAACTACGGCGGCTCACCCCTCACCCTCACCCTCAACCTGTTCGCCATACGTGCGATAGTTCAAGACCTTGAAGGCAACGCAGTCCCTTCAGCAACCGTAAAAGTATGGTACGGCATAAGGCCGACGGGCAACACAACAGGATTTGCATCAGCAGACACCGACTCGTCGGGCAACGCCCTCATCGACCGCCTTCCCGCTGGAGACTATTCGCTGGACGTCGTCTACCGCGGGGAAACCGTTTACCAGACCACCACGTTCGTCGTGGTTAGCGGCGGCGTCGTGGACCATGTTGCGAGAACAGACCTTGTGAGGTACAGGGTAAGGGTTTTGGACGCCGACGGCGTTGACGTGATAACTGGACTGACTCTCGAAGGAAGGCTTTACAGGGGAAACACGCCCTACGGAGACCCTACAACTACCGCAAACGGCGAGCTCAACTTTGGCCTGATAAGGTCGAGGGTGTACACACTGGTCGTCAGGATGGGAGATGTCGAGGTTTTCAGAGGGGAAGTGAACGCTCCGGCGGACACGAGCATTAGAGCCAAGTTCTTCGACGCGTTGCTCAGGGTTGACGCCGCTGGAACGCCGAGCGAAAGGCTGGTGTCAACAGTGAACATCAAGCTAAGCATGCCGGGATACACCGTGGAACGTACAACAACAAACGCAGCAACCTCGTTAAACAACGTGCCGGCAGGCAGATACACCTACGAAATAACAAGAGGCCCCTACATAATAGGCTCTGGAACCGTCGACATAGTCTCCGAAGAGGCAAGGATCACCATCCGCCCGACGCTTAACACTGTCAAGCTGAAAATAGTCAACGACGTAGGCCAGGGCATACCGGGGTCTGCGCAGCTGAAAACCTACGACGATGTCGCGCTTGGGGTTGTCAACGCAGGCGAAAACGGCGAGGTGACGGTTAGCGGACTAATACCGATACTGTATAGAGGGACTGTGAGCTTCCGCAACGTCCTAGTTAACGACGGCTTCGAGTTCTTGCTCAATGCAAATAACATGGAGGTGGTTGTTAAGACAAAGGTCTACAACGTTGTTCTGAGGGTGCAGGACAGCGACGGCGAGTCAAACATAGCAAACGCAGAGGTCTCCATGAGATTTGAAGCAATCTCGGAAGCTTTAACCACCAACTCCACTGGCCGGGCCTCTGTGAGAAACCTTCCCATCGGAACATACATACTCTCAGTTAACTATCTCAACGTGATTGTTCATGAGGAAAACCTGCGTGTAGACGCGAGCCGTGAGATAACAATCAAGGCGCGCGGAATAATAGACGTGGTGGTGGAGGTTGTTGACGATGAAACGACCCCTCTTGAAAGCGGGAATGTCCAAATAGCCCTGGGCGCCGCAAGGTTCTCAGGCGACATATCCAACGGCAAGGCAAGGTTCGTGAACATTCCGGCGGGAAACTACAGGATATCAATCCAGTACAAAGGCTTCACCGTCTACGACCGTCAAGCATCTTTTTCAGCAGACGAGGACAACGTCAGAATCTCCGCTGCAGTACATTATCTCAGGCTGAACGTGGTCAAGTCAGACGGCACGCCTCTTGCACAGGCATCTGTGGCCGCAGTCTCCTCGGCAAAAACGATCGCAAGCGCTTCCACAGACCAGTCCGGAAGAGCTGAGCTTAAACTCCCCAGAGGAGACTTTTCCATCGACGTCCTCTACCAAGGCAGGACGGTTCATTCCCAAACTCTTTCAATTACACAGTCGACGATTCTCAACATAAGGGCCAAGGTGTACAGGGTTGACGTCAAGATCACAACTCCAGATGGGCTGCCTGTCCAAGGTGCTGAGGTTTCGGTGAGCAGGGGGGACAAGCTTGTGGAGAAAAGCGTGACCGACGACGAGGGGAGGGCACGGCTTTACATAGCCGAGGGAGACTATGCTTGGACGATGAGAATAGGCGGCTACACCTACACCTCTACCTATTCCTCGAAGCAGGACAAGGAGCTGGCGATAGTCCATGTTGAGGAGAAGCCGGAGCTGCAAGGCGCTGTTCTCGCCTCGACTGCTGCTGTCTCTTTCTCCTCAGTGATAGGGCTTATCCGATGGGGCAGGGCGAGACCCTCTGGGAGGCCGAGGCAGAGACGGCAGCCTGCAGAGGCTGAGAGAAGAACTGCAACACTTAAGAGAACCCGTCCGCCACGTGTTTGAGAAAGATGGCGCCGTCGAAGAAGAACATAGCCTATGGTGTTGTCTTAGCAGCGGCCGCATCGCTCGTCGTCCTGTCGATGGTCCACACAGCCCTCGGCATAACCTTCCCCCTGCTGGTTGTGAAAAGCGGAAGCATGCGGCCGGTCATACAGGTCGGCGACATCATCATCGTCACGCCGGTAAACCCTCGTGAGATAAAAGCAGACCCAGTAAACGGCGACGTGATAGTTTTCTACAGGCCGGGTGAAAAGGGCTCTCCAGGCTCCATAATAGTCCATAGGGCCATCGCCGTGGTTTCCGGAGGTGTAATCACCAAAGGGGATGCCAACGCGGTCGCCGACTACTGGGGGCCTGTGCCGTTCGACCATGTCGTCGGAAGGTGGACAGGTTTAAGCATACCGTCATGGACCGGCATAGGCTTCCTAAGCCTCTTCCTAAGAGGTGAGATTTTCTACCCAGCAGGCCCGATAATCGTGCTGGTTCTCATACTGGCCAACGTTTTCCTGTTAGTGAGGGATGCTGTTAGAAGCAGGTCGCGTAAAGCTGAAGAAAACGATTCTTCTCCCGCGTCATGAGCCATCCAGCCTAACCGGCCTGCAAAGCCTCTTAAACGTCAAGAAAAGGCTGGCCAAACCGGCGTAAGAGGTTTTTTCTCCTGCGAAATCCCAGCAGAAAAGCAGCCGTCGCCGAAGCTGCCGCAAACACAGCCGCCGCCAAAACCCCGGTCAAAAACAGGCCAGCCGCCACAGCCGCAGAAACCACAGCCGTGTAAAACACAGGCCTCGCCGCCTTCTTAGCCTCAGCCAAGTAATCCGAATGTTTCTCAACAAGATGCTTTGGAAACGGGACCAAAGGAACGCAGACCGTCAGACACGCGTACAGCCCGGCCTGCCTCTCAGCCCAGCTGACAGGCTGGCCGCAGAGCGGGCATTCTGTCCGGTTGTCCAACCTTTCCGTCAGCCGTCCGCCGTTGATATAAACGTGCTGTTTGCTAAGTGTTGCGGGTTGTATGTAAGAGATTTAAATGCATGCTATCAAATAGTGATGTATGCTTCTTCTGGGCGCGCATGTCTCCATCTCCGGCTCCATACACATGGCTGTAGACAGGGCTGTGGAGCTTGGATGCACAACCTTCCAGATATTCACACGCAACCCACGCGGCTGGACTTACACAAAGCTGAAGCAACAGGATGCTGAAGAGTTTAGGAGAAAGTTCAGCGCTTCGGGTTTTAGGGTTGCGATGGCCCACATGCCGTATCTCCCCAACATCGCTTCTCCTAAGAAAATTGTCTACGAAAGGTCGGTCAAGTCTCTTACGGCTGAGCTGGAGAGATGCGGCCTGTTAGGGGTGGAGCTTCTCGTCACGCATGTCGGAAGCCATCTAGGAGCTGGAATAGATAAGGGCGTTGAAGCGGTCGCCCAAGCCGTCAACCGCTCCCTGAAAACCGTTGAAAACAACGTGCTGCTGCTTCTGGAGAATATGGCTGGGCAGAAAAACTCATGCGGCTCGCGTTTCGAGGACATTGCGAGGATTTTGGCTAAGGTTGAACAGCCTGACAGAGTCGGCGTATGTCTCGACACATGCCATCTGCTGGCGGCGGGATACGACATAAAAAGCGAGGAAGCTGTAGAGAAAACGTTGTCGGAGTTCGACAGAATTGTAGGGCTTGATAAGCTGAAGGCGGTTCATCTCAACGACTCGAAAGGCGGGTTGGGAAGCGGGCTTGACAGACACGAGCACATCGGTTTGGGCTATGTGGGCGAAAGAGGTTTCAAAGCCTTCATCAACCATCCAGCGGTACGGGATAAGCCTATGGTGATAGAAACGCCTGAAGACAAGCGTGGAAACTATGCGACAGACCTTGCAAAGCTGCGGAAACTCTACGTACACAAGCAGCTAACTACATAAAAAGCGGCTCACGGTGCATTACTAGGGCATGGGGCTGTGGAGAACGCTGGCCGTGAAAGCAGTAACGTTAGCCGTCGTGCTGCTTAGCGTGCTGGTATTGGTTGTTGTCGTGCTGGGGCTCACAGGCGTTTCAGACAGGATATTATCAGCATACGTTAACGAGGAGCTGAGAACCGTCAGGCAAGCTCTTTCACAGAGGATAAGAGACCCTGCGGAGCTGGAGAAAGCACTAGAGCAGTACAGAAGGGAGCTTGAAGAATCTTACGGGCTGAACAGGCCGTGGTACGAACGTATCCCAGCCATGGTTGCCCGCGTCCTAACCCTAGACCTGGGATACTCGAGGACTATAACGTCTTTCGCAGGCAGCAGGAAGGTGGCTGACATCATAGCTGAACGTGTTCCCTACACGGTTTTGCTGGTGACTACAGCTGTGGCGATAAGCGCAGCCGCTGGGATTAACCTGGGGATGAGGGCGGCCTACAGGCGCGGCAGCTTGTTCGACAGAGCCATAGCCTACCTAGCTGCAGCATCTTACGCTCTACCGTCATGGTGGACAGGGTTGCTGATGATCCTCATCTTCTACTATTATCTGCGGGCTTTTCCGGCTGGAGGGTTGTTCAGCGCGCCTCCTCCCGCCGATGTGTTTGGGAGGGTGTTGGACCTGCTTTGGCATGCCTTCCTGCCTGTGTTGACGCTTGTTGTTGTCGTCGTCGGCGGATGGGCGTACATCTCGAGGACAATAGTGCTCAACATAGCTCAGGAAGACTTTGTCCAGGTCGCGAAGGCTAAGGGCCTTCCCGACAGCCTGATAAGACGCCGCTACATCATGAGGCCCGCAGCACCGCCGATAGCTACGAACGTGGTCTTCGCCATAGCCGGGTCGATAGGCGGCGCGATACTGACGGAGACTGTTTTCAACTGGCCTGGGATGGGCCGGCTCTACTACGAAGCCATATCTGCCTTCGACGAAGGCCTCGTAGTTGCTTTAACCTTCATGTACACGCTCATCTACATAGCGGCACGGTTTGTGGTGGAGGTTTTGATCGTAGCTCTCGACCCGAGGGTGAGGCTTTAGGACTCGCGCTTATGCTCAAACCAGCAACAAACAGCAGAGCAGCATGTGCACAAATTATCGAAAACATCTAGGCTACAGAGCTGACAAACAATGCTTAGATAAATAGTTGACAGTGCTCCGCTGTAGGACGAAAATGTTTAATAACCCTCTTAGGCCATCTATTAAACCTTAGGATAGACATTCATGCGGGACCGGCGCCAAATGCGCGCAGTCTCCAGCCTTCTGTTTTCAATACTGGTTGTTCTCATGCTTGTGCTGGGCTTCTCATCCACATTTTCTTTGCAGCCAGCTTTGCAGCCAGCACAACCCCCGGGCTATCCATCAACCTTGGGTTCATTCGGCACAGCGACAGTCGATGGTGTTCTCTCCCCAGGCGAGTATGGAAGCTGCATTGGGCCCATCACACTGCCCCAAAGCCTGGCCGGCACCCAATACACCATAATCTTCTGCGAAACCAACGACGGAACCAACGACTACTACTACTTTCAGATAAACGACCTCGCAATCCACTATAACGACTCATTCTTCCTGTTGTTCGACAATAATAATGACGACCTTATACCGGCATGTGTAGCGGGTCGGGAGGATGCTATTACATTCCTCGCCTCAAGAACCCCCCCAATTGTTGACGAGCACTACTGCGGCCCACCACCAGCTAGCGCTCCTGACCCTATTCAAAACTTAGTTAAAGCGTTCTCGTTCACACCTGGTGTTGGGTACAGGTTTGAGTTCTCCCACCCTCTGAACTCGGGAGACAGTCTGGACTATGCTCTATCCATCGGGTCCACGGTTGGGTGGTGCATAGTCTGGAGGGACGGCGACAAGCCGCCACCAAACATCTTAGACTATCCACCTGAATGTTATTATAAATTTAGGGCCACCGGACAAGCCGACCTATATGGGCATGTCATAAAGCTGGGTAACCAAACTATCTGTCCAACCGTAACCACAACTGTGACGACTACCATCACTACAACCACAACGAGGCCGACAACTGTGACAACCACTACGACGTCTGTAACGACTTCCACGACAACCGCTACAACCACCACCACACAACTTTCAACCACTACCTCCGCAACCACTATAACCACAACCAGCATCGTCATCGACCCCATGCTGGAGCTGAAGCTGGACATACTCATAGGCCTAGTCATAACAATAATCATACTAATCATCTGGCTGTTGCTGAAATGCTGCAAGAAGAAAGTAGCACTTGAACCGCCGCTGACACCGTCGCCTCCCCCAGAACCGCCTCCACCACAGCCACCGCAACCATCCTCAGGTAAGCCGCCGCCATAGACTCGTTCTCGAAAAACTGCGTGATATTGAAGCGGTCAAAGAAGACGTAAAGGGTGGAAAAACAACAATAGCAGCAGGCCAGGCGCTGTCAACCAAGTGTTACGCCTCCTTCTGTCTTGGTTTTTAGTGGGTTGTGTGTGTCAGGGCTATGGTGTTGGCTATGACTGTCTTCGAGATTTATGCTGTTGTAGAACCTTTAAGCTCCCTGAACACGACACACTCTCCCTAGAGACATGTGTCAGACAACACCTCCCGCCAACATCCCTAAGCTTTCTCAGAAGAGCTGAATCATGGAACTTGATAGTCCAATACATACATAACACCACAAGAAAGAACCAGGCCACAGGCCTACTGGAAAAAGCTCAGTTGACAGTGCTAGGCTTTAGAACATAAACCGTTATAAGCAAGGTGCAGCAGCTTATCCCACGCATGAAGATAGTTCTCGCAACTGCAGTTGCTGTCGCACTGTTTGTGGGCGTCGTCGCCGGAGCCGCATACTATACGTACGTCCTAGGCGAGAGTGAGGCGAGGTATCAAAGAATTGTTGACGGTCTGAGGGCTGAAAACCTGCGTCTACAAAACCTCCTAACAGAAGCAACGAATCAGGTCAACAGGCTGCAGGCTGACGTTAGAAGCCTTCAGACAGCTGTTGAAAACGCTGAGCAGAACGCTAGGAGGCTGAGAGAAAACGCGGAATCTTTGGAAAGACGGCTGGACCAGCTATCCTCTCAGCTCAGCTCAGCAACCCAAGACATCAACAACCTACGCTCCAAAATAACCCGTGTCAACGAAATTCTAACGCTTCTCGAGAACGACCGCGTCCTCGTCAGCTGGATTAGGACAGACCCGCCGGGGGAGAGGGAGCCCGCCCGCCGGTACTGGAACGAGACCCGTGCGCTGGCTTTGAAAAGCGACCCCAACCTCGCCCTCACAGTTGACAAGATACTGGCCGGCCTGGACCTTTACTTCGACTGGGTTGACAAATTTCCGCCGCTGAGAGGGACTTCGAGGCAGGAGATTGTAGCATGGTGCCCGCTTTACATAGACTGGCTTCTCAACGCTCCGCCGGGGGTAGAAGAGTACACCAACGCCATAAACCAGTTTAGGCAGGAGGTTTTCCTCGTAGTAATCGGCCACATAGACTCGTTGTCCAAGGCTTTGGAGAGCTAGCGTCTGCGTAGGATGAAGATTGCTGCGGCGACTGCTACGACGCCAGCGACAGCTATCAACAACCCAAGAGGAAGCTGAGGCTGCTCCACCGCAGGCGTCTGCGTCACAGTAGTTTGGACTGTGGGGGTCCTGGTCTCGGTGACAGCCGCCCGCCTGACCTCTATACGCTCCGTTACGCTGAATGTCTGCGCCACATCCTCGCTGTACACGACGGCCGTAAGCTCTATGAAGCCTGGGGCCAGCTGGGAAGTCTTCGAGGCAGGCAGCGTTATCTCGAAAGCGCCTCCAGCAGCCTGACCAGCTCCCGACCCGAGGACAGCGCCCGTCGCCGGGTCCTTGAAAATGTATGCAACCTTCACAACACCCTTCCCAGCCGTCGTCAAAACTATCTTCGAATCGCTGCCTACCGTCACCGAGCCTTCCACACGCTGCACCCTCGGCCTGTCAACGGTTCCGAAAAACCATTTTCCCGGCTTGAACGGGTAGGAAACGTCTCTGAAAGCCCTCAGCTCAGCAAACTGTGACGCAGGGTCGAAGACCGCTAGGATGTAAGGGCCGTTGCTCACTACGGCGAGGTTGTAGGTGTTTATCCAGTTTAGCAGGGCGCGGTATCTCGCCTGCGCGTTGGCCGCTGTCTCATAGGTTTTTCCTGCGACGGTGAAGATGTTGGATGGGAAGAATGATTTTGAGACAAACTCGTTCAAAGCAAGCCTGACCAAGCTGACATGCTCCCTTAGCACCAGGTTCAGCTGGTCAACCCTAAACCTTGCCGCAGCCGTGTCGCTGTAGGTTACCAGCCTCCGCGTGAACACCAGGTCGTCGGACGCTGCGAGAAGCTCCCACGGCATTCCGCCTCCGAAAACCTCCGCATACTCAGCTATGTAGTCGGGCTCGAAGTTCCAGTAGTCGACGTAGACTTCAATCCTGCTGCTGTCGATGATTCTGAAGCCTTTGAAGGTTTCGAGAACCGGCCGAGATGTGAAGGCTATCGCGAACTCGATCTTCGATTTCACGTCGTCGTAGGCGAGGTCGTAGGTCTGGTATATTCGGTAGAGTATGTCGGCCATGGTTATCGGCATACCGTGATGCCATTTCGAAGAGGTGTACTGCGAGTAGTCGAACACGACTTTGCTGACCGCGCGTGTTCCCGGGGCTACGTTTTTCCAAGACTTTGTCTGAGCATCCCACGTGAACGCGTCGGCCGGAACCTGCATCGTGCCCGTGGGGCCGGCTGTCTCAACCCTGTAGCTGGCTCTGAAGGGGATGGGCAGGCCTGTGAACGGGTGGCGGGCTATGGCCGGGTCTGAAACAGCTCTCCACAGGTCTGCGCTGTAAACGTCGCCGAAACCTCCTACAGGGTTCCAGACTGTTCTAGGCGTCCAGACCCATAGATGGCCGATGTTAAGAACCTCCTTGCCAGGGATGAAAACTTCTCTCAGCGTCCAGAGGCCTCGGGCTCCTGCTGCAAGGTCTTCCGTCAGTCCTTCAACTTTTTTCGACAGCGGCGTGCTCTGGAGAACGACTGCAACCCAAACCCTGACCGACTCCGACATACATTCTTTCAAGGCTTGGAGGTACAGCCTGTCTCTCTCCTCACGGCTTGTGTACTGTCCTTTGAAGATTTTCTGGCCTGTTTCGTCGAGGAGCTTGTTTGAGTACTGCCAGAAGCCGAACTCCTGCCATCCCGGCATGTTTCCCAGCCATGGTGCGCAGAACTGGTTGACCGAGCCCGTGTCAAACTTCTCCAAGGCTCCACGCCCCCAGCCCTCGGTGTACAGATGCCACTGGAACTCCTGCGGGTCTGTCGTGTAAACCCTTGCTATGGCTTGGGCGAAGGGCAGGTAGATTCTCTCCACCGTGAAGCCTGTTTTCTCAAGCTCTGAAGCGACGAGGTCTCCCAGCTCCCTTCTCTCATCCTCGGTTCTGATGACAAACCTGAGCGTTAAAGGCCTGTCGGCGTAGTACCATTTTCCATCCCGTTTGACGGCCCCGGCGGAAGCGAGGGCGTTGGAGATTATTCTGTTGGCGTATTCGGGGTCGTATCTTATCCCCGCCTCGAGTATCTGCTGGAAGAAGACGGCGTAGTCGTAGTCGTAGGGTGTAAGATGCGATGTCATGGATGCTGCTAGCCCTCGGTAGAGCTCTCTCACAACATAGTCTCTGTTGACGAGATACTGGAAGGCCTGCCTGACCTCCTTGATGCTGAACGGGTTGAGACCACGCGGGTCGGGTGCGGGGTTGAGGATTAGCGACAGCAGAAGCGACGGCGCCCTAACCATTTTAACGTTCGGGTCTCTCTCAAGCTGCAGTATTCGTGAAACCCTCATGTTGTAGAGGTAGAGGTCGATGTCGCCGCGTTCGAGAGCTTGAGGAGCAACCTCCTCAGCGTAAGCCCTAACCCTTATAGTCTCTGCAGCCGGACCTGGCTTGTCATGCGGAGGCCTGTACTGTTGTGCGTAAGCGGGAAGTAGGAGAAACAGTATGAAAAGAAAAGCCAGGAAGCTATGGTTCCGGGCCGTCAAGCCTTCCCCCTCCTTCTGTTAGAGAGGATGATGCCGCCTACGGCCGCTGCCACCGCCACCACTGCAACGCCCAAGGCTATCTCAGCCATCTGGCTCGAGTTATTCTTTGCAAGCTCGGGTTTTAACCGTGCAGCTATCCTGTCAACCAGCTTTTCAACGTCAACACCTTCAGGAATGGCTTTGAGGATTTCCTCGAGCTTCTTAGCCGTTTCCTCGCCTGAGCGTCTTAGCTGTTCGTTGATGTTGTTGAAGCCGAAGCTTGTGTAGTAGGTTGCTTCAGCCACGTTGCCGAGAACGTCTATAGCCCTTATCAGATGAGCACCCTCGCCTGAGACGGGGACGAAGATGGTTGCTGTAAACCTGCCTGCGCCGTCTGTCGGAAACGATGAGATAACAACCCCATCCACCTCGATGAACACCTCCCTCTGCCTCGCAGCAAACCCGTCGCCAACTATCGAGATTACCTGGCCGGCTGGGCCTTGGGGCGGGCTTACGAAGATCGTCGGCGCTCTGACCGGCCTGAGTCTTGCAAACCCTATGTCTTGGTTGGGGGCGCCTCTAAACCCGGCTCTCGAGTCCGTCCAAACCATGTAGACATCGCCGTCAGTTGCAGCGATTCCCCAGTAGTCGCCGACGAAGCTAGCGATTCCGTAGGCAGGGTTGGAAGGATAGTCTGTAACTCTCGCGTTCTCCATAAACGTATTGCCTCGGTCGCCTGAGCGGGTGTAGTAGATGTGGTAGCGGTAGTTGTCGGGGTCGTCACGCATGTCCCCCCATATAACATGTAAAGTTCCGTTAGACGAGACCGCCATAGTCGGGAAGAACTGGTTCCTTATCGTCAGGTCGTCGTTAACCCTCTTGGGACGAGACCATGTAAGGCCTCCGTCAGTAGATTTTGCGAAATATACGTCGGATAAGTCGCCCGGCTCTCTGCCAACGGCTCCGAAGACTATGTAAACCTCGTTGCTGTTTTCAGGGTTTGTGCCTAGCACGGGGAACATCGAAGACCAGGACCTGAAGTATGTCGGGCTGAGGAAGAAAGGCTGCTCCCACGTCCCGCCTGGAACAACCATAGAGGGTTTAGACCATGTTCTCCCCCCGTCTCTCGACACCGTTACCATCGGCGTGAACAAGCCTTTGAACGGTCCGTCGTCAAGCGAGTCGTAATAAGCTACGTAGACCGTTCCGTCACGCGCTACATGCACATAGCTGCCTTGGACAAGCCGTGCATCCTCGTCTCCCGCAAGCCCGCTGAAGATTGGGCTAACCGCTACAGGGCTAGTCCACGTCACCCCACCGTCTGCCGATTTAACGAGTTTTATCGACACCTCAATAGTCGGCTCGGCCACAAACGGGTAGTAGTCGAGGAACGGGTAAATCGTTCTGAACTCTGTGTAGGTGACGTAGATGGCGTCTTTCTCAGGGTTCTGTCGGTCGGGTCCGACGGCCATCCAAGGCTTGTCGATGAAAACTATTGCAGCCCTGTCGGCTGAGGGAACTACATGTCCCCGTGAAGCCACGAAGGGCCTGCTCCAAGTCACACCTCCATCCTTTGAGACTGAGACAGTAGCACTTGCGACATCCGCTTCGAAAAGCAGCCTCCCTACTCTGAGGGGTCGGGCTCCGATAGACAGGAGCGTGTAGTAGACTGTGCCGTCTCTTCCGAAGGCTACTACGGGGTCGCTGCAGAAACTGTCTTCAACCGCTGGTGACGTCATGCTAGGCCCACGCCATGTCTCGCCCCCGTCAAAGCTAACGTAAGAAACTGCACAGGACACGTCAAAGTCGTGCGAGACGATGACGACATGGTCCGGGTTGTTGGGGTTGACAGCTATGTGGGGCTCGTTCTGGTAAGGCCTGTTGCCTATATCATAGGTCACTATGACGTTCCGGCTGAACTTGGCTGTCGGCGAACGGTATGGGATTGTCACCAAAGGCCCTTGAGGCCTGACCGCCGTGGCCGTCTCCGGCGAAAAGCCTTCAAACTCACGACCATCAACCAAAACACCCATCCTAGCCAGCACCCCGCCAGACATGCGGTTGCCTAAAATCTCGCCGACCGCGAAAATCTTAGCGTCAAGCTTTGCCTCTTCTCCTCCCCTTTCCGCCGCGTAAACAGCAACCATGCTCAGCAGTAGTAAGACCGTCATCAAAGCCGAGAAAGGCTTCATGTTCAATACGTCGTCGGACCGCTAAAATAAGTTTTTCCTAATTGTTGTTAGGACTGTCAACTTAGCCGCCCGTGCCTTTATCCACTTCTCCGGTGCCTTCAGGCCTGTATGTTGGGAAGCATGCGTTGAACTGTTTTATCCTCTTCTTCAGCCTGCTGAACCACGGTTCTATCGTGTTCCTCCTCTCCCCTCCTCCTCAAGCCCAGAACCTTCACTGACCATCCGTACCATGGAACCCTATCCATGTAGACTGTAGGTTTATTTGCCCGCCTATCCCTAACTACCTCAAGAAACCCACAAGACGGCCTAGGCCAACCCCAACCCTATCCACCCCCAACGAACGGGAAGGCCCAAAGCCATAGACCTTAAGTTGACAGTCCCATGTTGTTCGCTGGTTAAACGTTTATAAGCTGTTCGAACGATGTGCGATGGATGAAAACGGTCAAGGCTTTGCTGCTAATCTTGGCTACGGCATCGTTACTGTTTTCTTCTGCCCAGGAGGTCGTCCCAGGAGTTGGGTTTAACTCGGCGCTGGAGATAAGGCCAGGCACCTACTCCTTCTACCTAGCCGCTGGCGAAGTTCATTTCTTCAAGGTTGTGCTCGAGCCTGGAGACATAATGGTTGCGATGGTGAGAATGGCCTCTAACCAAGACTTCGACCTGTATCTGCTGAACCCGATGAGGGAGCTTGTAGGCCAGAGCGTCCGTGCGGCAGGGGTTACAGACGCCGTCGAATACATAGCAGCCGAGCGTGGACCACACTACATAGTGGTGGCTGGCTTCGGAGGCTCCACAGGCACTTATTCACTGACGATATCCGTCCAGAAACCGAAAACCGTAACGCAGACGGTGACAGCCACGGTAACACAGAAGATAACCGAAACAGCAACCCTGCTGTCCATCGTGACGAACACCATTGTTTCGGAGAGGGTTGCAACAGTTGTTGAAACCAGGTCCGTCGATGTTGAAAGGATTCCGTGGACGGCTCTCGGGCTTGCGGTGTTGGCGGGCGCTCTTCTCTACACAGGGTATGCAGCCTCGGATGCTTTGAAGACAATGGCGAAACGTGGTCCAGAGCCTAAAGCCGAGGAAAAGCCTCTCATGCCGCAGCAGACCCAACAGCAAGAGCAACAGGAGCAGCCAACCTAGTATAGATGGCAAGCCACATACCTGTTTTTCCCCACCTCACGTAGAGCTGGGTCTTCAACCATGCATCTGTCGAACGCTTTCGGGCATCGGGGATGGAAGCGACATCCCTTCGGTATGTTGAAAGGCGACGGAGGCTCCCCTTTTATCGCTGGCCTCTCAACAAACCTGTTGGCCGGGTCTGGCTCGGGTATAGACGCTATCAACCCTTGCGTGTATGGATGCAGCGGCTCCGACAACACCTCCTCAACATCACCAATCTCCACAACCCTGCCCAGATACATGACGGCGATTTTGTCGGAAAAGTAGCGGGTCGTCGCAAGGTCGTGCGAAATGTAGAGAAAAGCTATGCCCTGAGATGTTTGAAGCCTTTTGAGAACCTCCAACACCTCGGCCCTGCTTGAAGCATCTATCATCGAGACAGGCTCGTCAGCCACTATGTAGCGGGGTTTGAGGACGATCGCTCTAGCTATGGCTACTCGCTGTCTCTGCCCTCCCGAAAGAAGATGAGGATACTTCACAGCAAAATCCTGCGGCGGAGTGAGCCTTACTTCTTCGAGAGCTTTGTAGACCATCTCTGTTCTCTCTTCCTTGTCTCCGGCTTTATGAGCTATCAGCGGCTCCTCAACCGTCTCGCCTACGGTCATGTAGGGGTTGATGCTCGAGTAGGGGTCTTGAAAGACCATCCGCGTCTCCCTTCTCAGCTTTTGAAGACTTTTCTCGGGAAGGTTTGTGATGTCAACGCCGTCGTATAGTATCCGGCCTGAAGAGGGTTTGAGAAGCCTTATGCTCAGCTTCCCAACCGTTGTTTTCCCACATCCTGACTCCCCCACCAAGGCCATGGCCTCGCCTTCATGGATTGAGAGGCTTACGCCGTCAACAGCTTTAACTACCCGTGAGCCGAGGAAACCTTTCCTCACACGGTAAAAAGCCTCAACTCTCTCCAGCGAAACCAGCGGACTGGAGTCAACAGCCATGTCCAGCTACTGTCAACACGACATCAAGCTAACCATATAACCATGTTTTTGGAGACGTTATGCATGAAAGCGGTGGTTTTCGAGCAGCCGGGACCGGCTGAAGTCCTCAAGTATGTTGAGGTTGCCGAGAAAAGTCCAGGCAGAGGTGAGGCTGTTGTCAGGGTTCACGCGGCTGGGATGAACAGGATAGACATATGGATTCGCAGCGGTGTTTACAAAGTTCCTCTGCCGCGAATCATTGGCGCGGAGGCGGCTGGGGTTGTGGAGGAGGTGGGCGAGGACGTGGCAAACGTCTCGAAAGGTGACAGCGTTGTGGTTAACCCGGCTGTGACCTGCGGGAGATGCAGGTTTTGCATCAAGGGTTTCGACTCCCTCTGCGAGAACCATCGGCTTCTCGGTCTTGGTGCAGACGGAACGTACGCTGAGAAGATCGTCGTTCCCGCGTCCAACCTCTACCCCATACCCAACGGCTTGGAGATGTATGAAGCCGCCAGCATAATGGTGACGTACATGACTGTTTGGCATGCGGCTGTCACGAGGGCGGGTATTACGCCAGGCTCCACGGTTCTCGTCGTCGGCGCGGGAAGCGGCGTCGGTGTTGCAGCAATTCAGCTGTGCAAACTCTTCGGGGCTACAATCATCACCACCGTGGGCGAGGACTGGAAGGCCGAAAAGGCTTACAAGCTCGGAGCCGACTATGTTGTCAACAGGAAGAAGAGAAAGGTGAGCGAGACCGTTAACGAGATAACGAAAGGCCTTGGGGTTGACATGGTGATCGACCACGCTGGCCAGGCGATATGGGATGAGACGGTCAAGAGCCTCAGCCCCGGCGGCAAGCTCGTCTTCCTAGGGGCAACGACGGGCGAGAACGCCTCAGTCAACATCCGGTACGCATACAGACGGCAGCTGAGCCTTCTCGGATGCTATGGATGGAACAAGCAGGAGATACCGACGGTTCTACAGCTTTTCGAGAAAAAACTGCTCAAGCCGGTGGTTGACAGAACTTTCCCGCTCAAAAACGCTGTCGAAGCCCACAGGCTGATGGAGTCTGACAGCTTTTTCGGCAAGCTAGTGCTCATACCTTGAAGGCGCTCGAGATAGTTGAGGGGATTGTCGGAGAGAGGAGACGCGGGTCAACGGCTCTGGCTTGGATGGTTTTAGAAGCCTACAGGAAAATAGCGGAGGAGAGCGACAACCTCCAACGCGATGTTCCGCCGCTGTCCGACAGGATAGCTAAAGCCAGGCCCGCCATGCCTTTAGTGAAGCGTTTCAACGACGAGGTCTTAAAAAGGGTTAAACGCTATGAGTTTGACGAGATTGTCGAAGCATGCAGACAGGTTGAGACAGCCTACCGCATGAACGTGGAAAAGCTTGTAGAAAATGCGGAAAAACAGCTGGCCGGATGCAAAACTATAACCACAATCAGCCACAGCGGAACCGTTCTGAACATCCTGAAAAAGGTCGACACGGTAAGGGATGTTTTTGTCCTTGAGTCGAGGCCTTTGCGCGAGGGTTTAATCATGGCGTCGGAGCTGAAGCGTTTGAAGAGGGTTACTGTCTGTGTTGACGCTGCAGCAGGCTATGCTGTCGACGCCTCGGAAGCAGCTTTAGTAGGTGGTGACGCTTTGTTTCCAGACGGCTCTTTCGCAGGCAAGGTCGGCGTAAGACCCCTAGCTCTGCTCGCGAAAGAAGCCGGTAAACCTTTCTACGTAGCCTGCGACACTTGGAAGTATGCAGAGAGGTTTGAGAACGAACACGGGCCTGCTGAAGAAGTCTCGGCAGAAAATGGTTTATCGGTGTTCAACCCTGTTTTCGAAAAGGTAGGCAAAGAACACGTTTACATGTATCTGACGGAGAAAGGGGCCGTCAAACCCGACGCCGTCAAAGATGTTGTTATATAGTGGCTTGAAGCCGGGTTGTTTGGTTGACGCTTAAGTATTTCGTTAACACGGTTGGACTGCTTCAGAGCAACTCATACATAGCCTATGACAGCGTCTCACGTGAAGCCATCATTATAGATGCTGGAGACGATGCGTGGAAAATCCTCGAAACAATACAGAGAAACAAGCTCAAACCCCTTGCAATATACGCAACCCACTGCCACTTCGACCACGTCATGGCCGTCGACGACCTGAAAAACGCGCTCAACATACCCTTCTACATCCACCGGCAGGACATGGAGATACTTCTGATGAGCAAGGAGATGACGCGAAACTTTCTTGGAATAGAGATAGCCGACCCACCTGCCCCCGACGGCTACGTCGACCAGGGCCAGGTCATACAGGTTGGAGAGGAGAAGCTAACAGTTATCCACACACCAGGCCACTCGCCCGGAAGCGTATGCTACCACGCCGGCAGCCTCCTCTTCAGCGGCGACACGCTTTTCCAAGGCTCGATAGGTAGGACCGACGCCCCCGGCGGCAGCACCTCGCAGATCGTCGACTCGATCGTCAACAAGCTTTTCAAGCTTCCCGACGAAGTTGAGGTCCTGCCGGGCCACGGGCCTTTAACTACGCTGGGCTGGGAGAAGAAAAACAACCCTTTCGTCGGAGAGGGTGGGATGCTGCGTAGAAGGCTATGAGCCTTGACGACCTCAACGCGAGGATAATCTCATGCAGGCTTTGTCCGAGGCTTGTCAGACATCGTGAGAAAGCGGCTGAAAACCCGCCTCCACGCTACCGGCTTGAGAAATACTGGGCGAAGCCGTTGCCAGGGTTTGGCGACGTTAACGCAAGGCTGCTCGTGATAGGGCTTGCTCCAGCGGCTCACGGCGGCAACCGGACTGGCAGGATGTTTACCGGCGACTCAAGCGGCAACACTTTAATGAAGTCACTGTATAGGGCTGGATTCGCGAACATCGACAGAAGCGAAAACCGTGATGACGGCCTCATCCTTAAAGACGCGTATCTGACGGCGGTCGTAAGATGTGCCCCGCCTGGCAACAAGCCAAACAGCAGCGAGGTAAACAACTGCGTTCAATACCTTGCTGAAGAGCTTAGGCTTCTTGATAAGGTGAAGGTTTGTGTGACGCTCGGCAGGCTGGCCTTCTCCACTTACATAAGGCTGCTGAGGCGCGAAGGCTTTCTCCAGAGCAGGAGGCTTGTCTTCCGCCATGGCGCGGTTTACAAGCTGGAAGGAACGCTTTATGGAAGACAGATTCCAACGCTGATAGCATCCTACCATCCATCGCGGCAGAACACGAACACAGGCAGGCTTACCCAACGGATGCTTGACGCCGTCTTTCTGAAGGCAAAGGCCATCGTCGGCTGAAAACGTCCACGGCAGCGCCAACAAGCCCAGCCAAAGCCCCTATGATGAAGACTTCAGCAAAACCTGCAACCGTCAGCACGACGCCTGAGAAAAAGTTTCCCGCCGAGCTTCCCAAATCAATCACAAGCGTCAGCAAGGCGAAACCCATCGTCCTCGACTCCGGGGGAAGGATGAGCCCTGTTAGATAAACGCTTCCGACGACGAAAACACCCATCCCGAACCCGTACAGCAGCATGCCCGCCCAAACCAAAGACTCGTTAGTCAAGCTGAGCAACACTGCGGATGCGGACAGCGTCAAAGAGCCTGCAAGAATGTAATTTTGGGCCCCCAGCTTTCCAGCAGCAGCCCCGATCAAAGCGCGAGATAGAAGATTCACCGCAGCGCCAGCGGAGAAAAGCAGCAGTATGACCGGCTCCTCGTATCCGAGGGCCATCTTAGCCATCAGAGGAAGGAAGGCTGAGACGGTTCCAGTGATGTAGTTGATGAAGAACCTTGAAACTAACAGGCTTAGGAATCTTTTGTCGTAGAGAGAGTTAACCGCTCCCTGCACGTTGTTTTTGACATGACTCTCTACGGAAAGTATGCTCAGAAACCCTATAGAGGAGATTGCGGCCGCTGTGAAGAAAGTGGGCCGGTAGCCTGTGAGGGATAGGACACCTGCTCCCACAGCGGGTCCAACAGCCATCCCCAATGCTGGAGCCGTCAGCATGTATCCGAGGCCTCGTGCATCTCCCCTACCTCCTTCCGCCTCCTCATACACCGTTGAAAGAGCCGATGGGAAAAAGAAAGCCGAGCCAACACCTCTCAGCAGACTGCCTACAACCATGTGCTCGGGAGTTGTTGCAACTCCGTACACTGCGCTTCCGGCCGTGCTGGCGACGAGGCCTGCAGCCATCGTGTTCCTTGCCCCAAGCCTGTGGCTAACCCACGCCGCTGGAATCCTCAGGACAAAAGAGGTCAGGGTCCCGATGCTGTAGACAAGCCCGACCATCAACGGTCCAGCGCCTAACACCACGGTCATGTAGAGGCCGACGACTGGAACAACCATGTGGGCGGACAGGAGCGCGGAAAGAATCGACACGTAAACGAATACCAACACCTTCAAGCTCATTTTTCATCCACTTTTAACACGGGCTGCAGCCGTATCGGCGTTGTTGACTTGTAGGCGGTTATCCACATGGCTGCCAACGCCGCTGCTCTCAGCAACGCCATCGTTTGGGGAGGCGTCCAAGGATGTGTCGGCGTGCCGGTCGTGAACCATGTGAAGATTATCGCCGCGTTTGCAGCCTCGAACAAAGGTATCCAAAACCAGAGTCTTGACACGGCCGATGTGAACGGTATCAGCCAAACAGCCATCTGCGGGGTGAAAGTCGGGCTGCCGAGAAGCCACGCGGAAAACACCATGAAACCTTTCACAACCAAGGAGGCCTGCGACAAATAGGACCTCAGAAGAAGTATCAACGCCGTCAGATAACCCAGCATCTTAGCCGACTGGGAGAAAGGGTCTGAGGACAGCCAGACAACCCAAGAGTTCTCTATACCCCAGCCTAGATGGTAGTTTAGGAACTCGGAAACCCATGAAGGGTTTAGGGCCAAAATCGGAACCGTTGCCGGGAGGGCTCCTGCTAAAAAGAACACCGCAGCCTCGTAAAAATCCCGTCTTCTCTTGGCTGTCTCTAAGAGGTAGACGGGAAGCATGAGAACCGTGAAAAGCTTGATTGAAAAAGCGGCTCCCAGCAGGAGGTATGAAATCCTACGTCTGCCGTCGGTGAATAAGACGAGCGAGGCCGACAGCAACGCCGTGAAGAAATGGTCGAAGTTGTATATCCCGTAGACGATGAGGCTTGGCATCATCATGAAAGGAAGGCTGCATGGAAAGCTGGTTAAACGGGTTAAAGTCCATGCGAGAGTCAGGTAAGCGGGCAGGCTCAGCATCGAAAAAGCAACATAGTATCCGTCGAGCGACTGGCCGCCCAAAACCCTCGCAGCGTAAACGATAAAGCATGAAGCGGGAGGATATTCGAAGAAATACTGTATGCAAGGGATTTTCCCCGCTTCGAGATGCGGCTCCCTCCACCAGAACGACGCCACGTCACTGTAGACGTTATCTTCGACGCGGGGATGATGGATGTAGAAGCTTAAAAACCATGAAATGACCGCCGCAGCCATCGTCAGCTGAGGCTTGGAGGGCTTTTTCACGAAAAAAGAACCGCCAGGACAAATTATTAAATCAAAAACATGCGGGTCCGGGCCGCCGTTTTAACGTTTGAAAGTCATTTTGCACGCGTGGTCGATATCGAGTCGTTGATGACGAGCTATCTTCACCCTACCAAGCCAGCGGGACGATGCAGTTCATGAAAAGGGAAAATAATGGCCGTCGCCCGTAGATTTGGAACACAGTTGAGGGAGGAGGTAGTCTGCTACCTTTGCGGAAACCCTGTCGAACCCTTCACACAATGGCGATGCCCCAGCTGCGGAGGCCCCACAGTCCTGTCATACACACGTGAATTCAACACATCAATGATAAAAAAGAATGTCCACAGCATGTGGCGGTACAGGCAGATGTTTCCGCCGAGCATGCGGCGGAATCCTGTGACGCTTGGCGAGGGCATGACGCCGGTCTGCCCGGCGGTGACATCCAACATCTCGATGAAGCTGGAGTATGTGGCGCCAACAGGCTCTTTCAAAGACAGAGGCTCCGCGGCCATGTTCACCAGCCTGAGAAACATAGTTAAAGATGTGAAAGGCGTGTCCGAAGACTCGTCTGGCAACGCCGGAGCCTCAGTAGCCGCTTACGCCGCAGCCCTCGGTCTTGAATGCTATGTTTTCGGGGGAGATGGCATGCTTGCTGAGAAAGCCATGCAGATAAGGGCCTACGGCGCAGAGCTTAGGATTGTCAGGGGTGGACGGGATGATGTTGCAGCGGAAGCTCAGCAGAAGGCGTTGGAGAAGGGATTTGTTTACGTCGGCCATGCGTGGAACCCCTACTTCATAGAAGGCATGAAGACCGTTGCATACGAGATAGCTGAACAAACCTCATGGAACCCGCCCGAACGAATCTATCTTCCAGTTTCCGCGGGAACACTTCTACTCGGCGTCATACAGGGCTTCAGAGACCTGCTGGAAGCGGGGCTTGTCGAGAATATCCCGAAGATAATAGCGGTCCAGACAATCCAGCGTCCAGCTCTTTACGAAGCCTTCAAAAACGTCACGCTGCCCGAGGAAGATAAGCCCTCGATAGCCGACGCGCTTACGCTAACCAACCCGCCGAGGCTTCGACAGATGGTTGAAGAGCTTAGGCTTGCCGGAGGGGATGTTGAGGTCGTCTCGGATGAGGAGATAATGAAGGCGCTGAAGCAGATGGGGCTTGCTGGAGTGTATGCAGAGCCTTCGTCAGCGGTGGCCTACGCTGCGGTAAGACGCAGCTTGGACGAGATAGTCTCGATGGATGAAAAGGTCATGGTGCTGGTTACGGGCTTTGGATGCAAAACGACTCAGCATCTCCAGCTGGTGGAGTGATTGGGACAATCTGTTAAACCTCTCTGGCTTGGAGCCATGCTGGTGGCGATGTCTATGGCTGTCATGATGCAGATGGCGCCTCTGCAAGCGGTTCTCCTCAACGCCTCGTTCACGGAAGTTGGGCTGATAATGGGTTTCGCCCGAAACCTGCTTTACGTAATAATGTCGCCGTTGACCGCCGTGGTTCTCTCGAGAATAAACTGGAACATCCCTCTACCTCTGTCAGCGGTTTTGATGTCCGCCTCCTCGTTGATTATGTGGGCTGCCAACGACCTTCTAGTTGTTTTAGCCGCACAGCTTATCATGGGCGTTTCCATGTTCTATTTCTTTCCATGCGGCGAATCGATAATCTCAAACTCGTTTACTGGATTCAGCAGGTTTAGAGCATTCAGCATCTTTCTCTCAGCGGTGAGCGGCGGCTTCCTTATCGGAAGCTTCCTCGCAGGCGTTATAGCATACTTCGCCAGCCTAAGAGTTTTGTTTGCGGCAGCGGCCTTCATAGCCTTGGCCGGCGCTCTGCTTCTGTCTAAAACTAGGATAGTCAACAACGTGACGGAGACGTGGAACAAAACCATTAACTTTAGGACGATCGCAGAGCCCTTGTTCTTCTCCATGCCTTATTTCATCATGCTTGCCTCGGCCTACGCTGTTCTGCCAGGGTTTCTGGTGTTGAGCGGTTTGACGGAGCTTGACGTCGGCATTCTTTTTTTCAGCCTTATGCTGGCCCGGGTAGCAGTGTCTTACGCTCTCTCAAAGATGAAGTTAGCCATGGTTTATGTGCTTCTGCCGACGCTGAGCATGTGCCTCGGGCTTTCGTTGATCGCTTCGTCGTTTAACACGACGAACTTGGCTGCGTTTCTGGCGACATTCATGCTTGTAGGCGCTGCCGTGTCTGTCTCCTACGTTAGAACGCTGTATTTTATCTCCACGAAAGCGAAGGAGCAGGACGTTTTTATCATAGGTTTGTTCGAAACTTTGATAGGTCTTGCCTTCCTAGCAGGCCCTCCGGCCGCGGGATTTTTGACGGATGTTTACGGGCTGCCGGCTTTGTTACAGGCTTTCGCCGCCGCCTCCGTTGCAGCTGGGCTGGTTAATCTAAAGATAAGGTCCTAGACTTTCTCAACTGTTATCATTTTTGACGGCATTCTTACAAACCTGTTGATCGTAACCTCTGCGATCATTTTGCAGTTTCTCGCGATGTTAACTATGTTGTAGACGAAGTTTCTAAGGCTTATTGTGAGGGTGACGTCGTGAAGGTTTTGCGGAAAAACGTCGTTGAAGGCCATGTCTTCGCCGTATTGCTGGGTTGCTGTGTCGATGACCTCGTTGGCTAGCTGGATGTCAAGAGAGAGAAATGCTTTCATGGTTTTACCGAAGACCACTTGAATTGATTCAAGGAGTTTGACGAGCTTATTCACCACCGGTTTGGGAAGCTCTTTTTCAATAAGTTTAAACGTCTCATCGGATGCAAGCTTGAGGGAGTCTGCGATTTCTTCTAAGGCTCGGACTACAAGCCTATCGCCTATGGCTGTTATGTACGGGTCTGCCGCCTCCTCCCCCCAAACCTCTCTCTTTACGCTGAAGAATATCTGCCGTATACACAGGAAGTATAGTTCGTCGATTTTTGTCTCCATCCTGCTAATCTCCTGCAACTGTTCTGTCTTCGCATCCCTCAAGGCTTCGGAAAGGTTGTTTATCCCCATCGTCAGCATTACCTGTATACGCTTTATTATGCTGTGTACGGGAAACCTGCTTGGGTCTAGGAAGGATTGGATGACGATTTTTCTGAACGAGTGTTCAACGATCTCCACGCCCGGGAGAACGTCGACCGTAGCTGTCACGGCTTGCTGCATGTCTTCTGGAATTCCTTCGCCGCCGATTATGTTAATTTCCTCGAAGCCTTGCAGGTACGCGCCTATCAAAAGCCTGCTGAGCAGCTTGCTGTCCTTTACCTTGCTGACGTCGAGTGTGAAGACGGTGTGCTGCGGCTGTTTCGTCGGAGCTGTCTCGAGCTTGAGCGCAGAGTCGGAAAGCTCCACTATAGAGACTACGTCCCCAGGCTTGAGACCTGTCTTCTCAACCCATCTACGTGGAAGGGAAACCGTCAGCGTCCCCGAGCCAACCCGCTGCACTCTTCTCGCGTATGGCACGGATTATCTAATACTATCTAAAATTTATATATGATGTTCTCCAAGCGATTTAAACTATATACATAAAATACGGAATCCATATATGTATAACAAGACAGCAATTGTTGGTGGTCTTGGTGCAGCAGAAAACCCTACTCGTGCAGAAGACGTCGGCCCGACGGTCCTATGCCAACGGCTACAAATACTGTTCACGATGCAGGATCTATCATCTGACGGATGGCGTCCGCTGCCCCTACTGCGGAATCCTCCTCAGGAACAGCCCACGGAAGAAGAAGCCTTCAGCAACCAGCAAGTACGTCAGGATAGAGCTTTAAACGGCGTTGAACAAGCTAGGGTTTTGTGGCCGAGGCATGGGTTAGGGCGTTTATCGAGGATACTGCTTCCAAGCTCGTCGCCATAAACACGGAGAACCCGCCGGGCAGGGAGAGGGAGGCAGCCAGCTTTTTCGCGGAAAAAGCTGCGGAGCAAGGGCTTAGGGCCAGGCTGGTCAGCCACGGCGGCGACAGGGCCTCCGCTCTTGTGGAGGTCGTTTGGGGAGAGGGTCCGACGGTTGTGTTCAACTCCCATCTCGACACGGTTCCCGCGGGCCCTGTGGGGAGATGGTCTTTCCATCCTTTCGAGACTGGTGTGAAGAACGGCTACCTTTGTGGGCGAGGGTCTGCCGACGCAAAAGGATGTTTGGCTTCCATGCTTGCGGCCGTGGCTGCTCTAGGCAGGCTGGAAAACCTCTCGGGAAGAGTTGTTTTGATGGCTGTGGCCGACGAGGAAGTCGAAGGGTTAGGCAGCCTGTCGCTCGTTAAAGAGCTGGACAGGATGGATTACGTCGTTGTGGGCGAGCCGACTTCGCTCAAAATCTGCGTAGCCAGCAGGGGAAGGGTTGAGGTATCGGTCGAGTTCTTGGGAAAACCCGCCCACGCATCAGTACCGGAGAAAGGAGTTAACGCCGTCACAGCCGCCGCCAAGGCCGCCGTAGCGTTGGCGAAGATGGAGAGGGGCTTCGGCAAGCGTGATGCTTTCATAGGCAGGTCTTCGGCCGCTGTAACAATGTTCGAGGGAGGGTTAAAGTCCAACGTCATACCCGACAGCGCCCGTCTGACTGTAGATTACAGAACGGTGGACGAAAGCCCCAAGCAAGCCCTCAAAACAATAACCTCATCCATCAAGAAAGTTTTATCATCCAAAACTCCGTTCAAAGCAGCGATAACATCGGCCGCGCCCCCCTTCAAGACCGATGTCAACAGCCGGTTGGTCAAAGCATGTAGGGAGGCGGTGTCGGAAGCTGGTTTGAAGCCTGTCCTAACAGGGCTTAGGGCTGTTACGGACATGAACAGGATTGCTAAACATAGACGAGTTGATGGCGTGATAATGGGGCCTGGGGACCTCTCGTTGGCCCATGGATTCCGTGAAAAGGTCGCGGTTTCGGAGCTTGTTAAAGCCGCGGAAATTTACCGCAGGATAGTTGAAAATCTTCTGCTGTGAATCATGGGTTTTCAGCCGACGCCGTGAAAGTAGCGGTGGAAGTTAAGCATGATGAGCGCGATGTGTTTGATGCCTGCCACAAAGTCGGCTATCCTTATGTGCTCGTTGGGGCCGTGAGGTGATGAGCCATAGTATCCTACGCCCGTAGCCACACAAGGTATGCTGAGAAGCTCTGTGACAACATACATCGGGCCTGAAGCCGCTCCTGAGGGGATCACGACAGGCTTGACGCCGTAAGCCAGCTCAGCCATATCAGCCACGAGTTTTACGATGAAACTTTCGGCGTCTGTTCTCGCCGCCGGATAAGACTGCAGAATCTTGACCGTGATGTCGCTGAAGCCGTTGTTGAGCAGGTGTTCGACAAGCTGTCTGCGAACGTTGTCTGGGTTTTGACGTGGGACGAGCCTGAAATCCAGCTTAGCGGAAGCGCTGGATGGGATGATTGTTTTGCTGCCAGGCCCTGTGTAGCCTGCGACCAACCCGTCTATGTTGCATGCGGGCTCGAGTAACAGGGCCTTTAAAGGATTCGCCAGCGAGGGAATGAGCTTGGCCGGAGGCTCGAAATCCTCCAGCGACAATGACTGCAGCAGCTCCTCGCCTGCGTAGTCTATGTCGTCGTAGAACCCCTCGATTAAAACGCGGCCCTCAGAAGACCTGATTGTGGAAAGAGCTTGGACAAGCCTCCACGCAGGGTTTTCGACGACAGCCCCCCAGGATGAATGGATTTCCCCGCCGCTGCCCTTAGCCTCGAGCTCTACGTAAACCATGCCTTTAACTCCGAGGTAAATCATGGGCGCGTTCTTCTTGTTCGTGTAACCATACTCCCAGATGCAACCGTCTGCGAAAAGCCTATCCCTTTCTCTGTCGACGAATTTCTCAAGTCCAGGGCTTCCAACCTCCTCGCCGCCTTCAACGAGCATCTTCACGTTAACAGGAAGTTCGCCCATCGTCCTGAGCAGAGCGTCAACAGCTGCCAGCCTTGCTGCGATGTTTCCCTTGTTGTCAGCTGCTCCACGGCCATACAGACGTCCGTCTCTGACGGTTGGGGTGAACGGCGGCGAGGTCCATTTCTCGAGAGGCTCGGCGGGCTGGACGTCGTAGTGATTGTAGAACATCAGCGTCGCATGGGCTTCGGTGTTGAGCTCGCCCAACACGAACGGGCCGCCTTCATCGTTATCGTAAACACGTGACCTCAGCCCCGCTTGTTCGATTAGTTCGGCGACTGCTTCAGCGCATTCGTGGAGCCCGCTTTTGTAAGCTGAAACGCTTGGAATGCTGATCAGGCGTGAAGCCCAGTCAAGGTATTTCTCCTTGTTTCTGTCGATGACGTTGAAGAGATCGGCGTAACGCTCCATGAAATCACCATTTGGTTCTGTCGCCTTCCAGCAGCCCGCTGCCTATGTGTATCCGGTCTATGTGCTTAGAAAGCTCTGCCTCGGTTTTGAAGACGGAATCGCAGTATGGGCATCTAAACTTTTTCTCCTCCATCGGGTCTACGTCTGTTGTAGGCTCTTTTAAGGCTTGCCGAAGAACGGCAAACTACAGCTTTAGCTGGGCTATCGCATTCTTGAGAACGTTGACGCTTTCTTTGAACTTTTTCTTCTCTTCTTCTGAAAGCCGTAGTTCGATGATCTTCTCGACGCCTCCTGCGCCGAGGACGCAGGGCACGACGGCGTAGACGTCTCTTTCGCCGTAATGTCCGTCCAGATACGCCGAGGTAGGTATAACGGCCTTCAAATCTTTCACGATTGCCTCTACCATGAGCGAAACGCCAGCTCCCGGCGCGTGGTGTGCAGACCATCCTTTGAGCTTGATTATTTCGGCGCCCGCCTTCCTAGTGGCTTCGACGGTATCGGATATTGTTTTCTCATCCATGAAGTTGCTGAGCTGTTCAACGCCTATGTAGGTGTGGCTGGGAAGGAGAACCATGCTGTCGCCATGCTCGCCGAGAACCATGCTGCGTATCGATTTGTAGCTGACCTTCAGCTTGTCATGAATAATGTGACGGAACCTTCCTATGTCGAGGAGGCCGCTGAACCCCATCACTCTGCTGCTTTCAAACCCCGTCACTTTGTAAGCCAAGTACGTCATGACGTCCAAAGGATTCGTAACAACTATCACCTTCGAGTTGGGTGCGTGCTCTTTTATCTGCCGGGAAACTTCGCTGATTATCTCTGAGTTTTTGAAAAGAAGGTCCAGACGGGTCATGTCAGGCTTCCGGACGAGGCCAGCGGTCACAACCACAACGTCTGAGCCAGACATGTCTCTGTAGTCGTTGGAGCCTCTGACGTCAACGTCGAGGTCCAAGATGGCGCATGCATGGTTAAGGTCAAGCGCCTCGCCCTGCGGAAGGCCTTGGATTATGTCTATCAGCACGATGTCTCCCAACTCCTTCATGGCTATCTGGAGAGCTGAAGAGGTTCCAACTCTGCCGGAGCCGACAACGGTGATTAGGGTCACGGTCTAAATATGCATGTGCTCGATAAATAGATAAGCCGTCAGGATGTTGTTCTCCTTAAATACTCGAACATGCCCATCGACGAAATCTTCACCGCGGTCAAGGCGTATGGCGGCAGAGGCTGGCCTGCCTCCTGCTCAAGCTTTCTCTCAAAGGCTTTAGCCACTTGAGCAACTCCGCCTCCTGCTTTTACTATCCTGTCGGCTGTTTTTATAAACTCGTCGACCTTGCGGACAAGCCTGTCCACATACTCTTCACCAGCCTGCGTCGGCCCGAAATGGGGTGTGTGGAATTTTTCGACGTCAAGCTTGGCGAGCTTTCTGATGCTCTGCAGATACAGGTCGTAGTCGAAGCTGGGCGGGGGCGTGGTTGGAATGATGAAAGGTTTTCCCGGATAGATTATGGGGACGGCGTCAGCGGTTATCAGCGTGCGGTCGCTCACCAAAACCGACATTTGATGAGGCGCGTGGCCAGGCGTGTAGATGAACGTAAGCTCAACGTCCCCCAGCGACAGTGTCTCACCGTCTCCTGCCTTGAAAACCCTCTGCTCATCTATCGGCTTGACCTCCCCAAACATTCTCACGGTTTCAACGCCGAAAAACTCTATGGCGCTGGCGACGAGCTTAGAAGGGTCTACGAGATGTTTGACGGCTTTTTCCTGCGCCAGCACTTGCGCATCGGGGTATTGTTCGGCTATCCTCCAAACGCCTCCAGCATGGTCCAAGTGGACGTGGGTTGGTATGACGTAATCCAGTTGTTCGACGCCGAGCTGTTTGAGGGTTTTGATTACTGTCTCGCTGCTTGAAGCGTATCCTGTGTCGACAATCGCGGTCTTCCTTCCCTTCACAACATAGCATGCAACGGTCTGCTGGAAGCCGAGAGCCATCGTGTCTATTATGAAAACTTTTTCAGAAACCTTCAAACAATCACCTCAAGTCGACGAGCTCAACGTTTTCGGAACTTATTATAGCTGCCTTCGGCGGGACGTTGTAGTATCTGCATGAGAAAACGGTCAGCAGTCTTTTCTCGAACATGAAGCGATAGCCCTCCGGCTGGGGCTCGTGGGAGCGCACCATAAGCCTAAGCCTGTTTCTATCCATGAACTCGTTGAAGACGTCTTGGCCGAAGTAGAGGGCTCCGCCGCCCCTGTCGCTTTCCACAAACCCTTTAACGTTTTCGCGGGGGTCGTTCCAGAGAAGCTGCATCGTCAACGGGTCTTCAGGGTCCTCGTAGCCGCGTCGAAGGCTGTCCAACTGCTTCAAGTCCTTCAACGTGTCAGGAAGTCCGCCGTGAACGCAGAGGACGCTGTCGTTGTTAACGAGGCCGTAGGGCATCATGGTGAAAGCCTTGAGGAACGTCCTGTAAGCTTTCATGCCGTATCTTCTCGCAGCCGTGTCGAGAAAGCCATAGTACGTGTTCATGGTCAACGTCTCATGGTTGCCTCGCAAAAGAATGCAGCTGTTAGGGCTTGATACCTTTCTCTCAAAAAGGGTCTCCAAGTTCTCCAGCTGGTAAGGACCTCTGTCAACATAGTCTCCCAGAAAAACCACGGGATAGCCGTGTTCGTCGGCGAGCTTCAGAGCCTTTTCTGAAGACATTACGTCGCCATGCGTGTCGCCTACGACGAGAAACGCGGCAAAACCAGCCCTAACCAGTGGAGGCTCCTGTTTGAATAGCTGTTCAACCTCCTCGGCCAGGGAGACGAGCCTGTTCAACCAGCTACTTCACCAACTCGACCAGCTTTGCAGCAACCTCGCTTGGTGTGGATGCAACATGGACGCCTGCATCGCTCAACGCCTTGACCTTGCTTAGAGGGTCTCCTGCTCCAAGCGATATTATGGCGCCCGCGTGACCCATCCTCTTCTCAGGCGGTGCAGTCCTTCCTGCTATGTATCCGACGACAGGCTTCGGATAGTTGGTCGACTTGATGTATTCCGCGGCTCTTTCCTCAAGGTCTCCGCCTATCTCCCCTATCAGCACAACAGCCTTGGTCTCAGCGTCTCTGCGGAACATCTCAAGCACGTCTATGAAGTTGAGGCCAACCACAGGGTCTCCGCCGATTCCAACACACGTCGACTGGCCAAGGCCGTTGAGGGTTATGGCGTAGGCTATCTCGTAGGTTAGCGTGCCGCTTCGCGAAACTATGCCCACCTCGCCGCGTCTGAATATATGTCCAGGCATTATCCCGACCTTAGACGAGCCTGGGGTTATGACTCCTGGGCAGTTGGGGCCTACGATGTATGCGTTTTTGTAGGCAGCGTATTTGATGAACCTCATGGCGTCGTGGACTGGCACATGCTCTGTTATGACGACCACAAGCTTTATACCCGCTTCAAGTGACTCGAAAACCGCGTCCGAGGCGTAGGCTGCTGGAACCATGACGAGCGACGTGTTTATCTCACTGTGTTGGGAGACAGCTTCCTCAACCGAGTCGTATACTGGCACGCCCTCCACAGACTGCCCGCCTTTTCCAGGCGTCACGCCTGCAACGACTTTCGTGCCGTAGCGGAGCATGGCTCTCGTGTGAAACATCCCCTGCCTGCCTGTTATGCCCTGCACAAGGACGTGTGTGTTGTCGTCTACGAGTATGGCCATCATACATCACCTCGCAAAGCTCGCTGCCTTCTCAGCCGCCTCCTCCATGCTGTCGTAGGGGAATATGCCGTTCTCCCTCAGTATTCTCTTTCCCTCATCCTCGTTCGTCCCCATCATCCTGACGACAATCTTCTTACCCGAGCCGACTGCTTTATATGCTGAGACAAGCCCTCGCGCCACCTCATCGCATCTCGTTATGCCGCCGAGGATGTTGACGAACAAAACCCTAACCCTTGGATGTGTTAGGAGCAGGCGGGAGGCTTTCTCGACGACGTCCTCAGCTGCTCCGCCGCCTACGTCGAGAAAGTTGGCCGGCTTTCCGCCTTTGAGCATGACCATGTCCATCGTCGCCATGGTGAGGCCGGCGCCGTTCCCTATTATTCCAATGTCTCCGTCGAGCTCGACGGCCGTGAAGCCAAGCTTACGCGCCTCCTCTTCAAAACCCGATGACGTTGACGGTTTTGCAAACTCTCGATGTCTGTAGAGAGCGTTTTCATCCAGTATCACCTTAGAGTCTATCGCTAGAAGCTTTCCGTCGGATGTTAAGGCCAGCGGGTTTATCTCCGCCAGCTCACAGTCCATCTCCACGAACAACCTGTAAAGACCTCGCAGGATTCTCCCCGCCTCCTCACCCAACACACCGTCAAGCCCGAGAAACCCAACCACCTTTCGCACATGATAACCGCCCAAACCAAGCAACGGGTTTACCTCAATCTTCAAAACATGTTCGGGGCTTTTTCTCGCCAGCTCCTCTATTTCGACACCCCCTTTAGCCGAGGCGATGACAAGCGGAGACCTCTTGAACCTATCCACTATTATTCCAAGGTAAAGCTCCTTAGATATCTCCGTGTAAGGCGCTATTATGAGCTGCTCGACTTTCTCTCCTTTGAGCGTGGAGCCTAACATCTGTGAGGCGATTTCAGCCGCCTTCTCAGGTGTTTCAGCAACTTTTACGCCGCCAGCCTTACCCCTACCGGCTACAAGCACCTGAGCTTTGACGACAACCTTACCCCCTATCTTTTCTGCAGCCAAGCGTGCCGCATCAGAGTCTCTGACAACCGTGTAATAGCCGACGGGTATGCCGTACCGTTCAAAAAGCTGTCTACCCTCAAACTCGTAGAGCTTCACGGCAAAAGTTTTCACAACTAGAATTTAAGACAAATTCCATGCAGCCCGGCCTCGCATGTCAATCGGTTTATAAGCAGCCAGCTTCAAAAAACACCGTGACGCCGTGCTACATCTCTCCGTTAGAGTGGTGTGACGATTAGCCATGAGGTTGGCAGCTCTTTTCTCAGGGGGTAAGGATTCGACCTACTCCATCTTACTCGCCGAAAGGATGGGGCACGAGGTCGCGGTTCTGCTCACCTTCCTGCCTAAATCCATAGACAGCTACCTCTTCCACTACCCCAACCTCCACATAACCCCGCTCCAGGCGGAGGCTATGGGGAAAAAGCAGCTGTTGATCCCGGTTGAAGGAAGGGACGAGGAGAAAGTGCTGGATATGGCTTTGGCGGATGTCGCCGGGATGGTTGACGGCCTAGTCACAGGCGCTATAGCCAGCAGGTATCAGAGAGACCGTATGGCCAAAGCCGCTGAGAAACACGGGCTAAAGCTGTTAACACCTCTCTGGGGCGTTGAGCCAAGCCAGCTGCTTCGACGGGTGCTGGAGAATGGTTTCAAGATGATGGTGGTGGCCGTTGCCGCAGCGGGTCTTGGCGAAGAATGGCTCGGCAGGATGCTTGACGACCAAGCCGTGGCTGAGCTGTCGCGTCTGAAGGAAAAGTATGGCGTGCATCCGGCCGGCGAAGGCGGTGAAATGGAAACACTCGTCCTAGACTGCCCCCTCTTCTCCAAAAAACTCGAGCCGAGAAGGGTGGAGAAGGTTTGGAGAAATAATTACGGATATCTAATCGTTCACGAAGCCGTTCTGGTTGGTAAGAGTTAGCTGATAAAGAATCGAAAACATTTATTAGCCGAGGTAGTTTATCAAACACACCACGTGGGGGTGGTTGAATCGATTACGTTGAGGTTTTGGACACCACTCTCCGCGACGGCGCGCAGACCCGAGGCGTAACCTTCACCCTCCACGATAAGCTTCGAATAGCTGAGAAGCTTGACGAACTTGGTGTTGACATCATCGAGGGAGGCTGGCCAGGCTCAAACCCTAAGGACGTGGAGTTTTTCAAGGCTGTGAAGAAGCTTTCGCTGAGCAACAGCAGGATAGGTGCTTTCGGAAGCACTCGAAGAGTTGGTTTGAAGCCCGGCCAAGACCCGTCCGTCAACGCCATACTGGACGCTGACGTGGAGATAGCGATAATCTTCGGAAAATCGTGGACGCTTCACGCCAAAGAGGTCCTCCGATGCAGCCTCGAGGAAAACCTCGAAATGGTCTCCGACACCGTGGAATACTTGAGGGAGCATGGATTGGACGTAATCTTCGACGCGGAGCACTTCTTCGACGGATACTTTGATTCGCCCGAGTACGCTGTTGAGGTTTTGAGATGTGCAAAGGAGGCTGGTGCGGCCACGATTGTTTTATGCGACACAAACGGGGGGACGTTGCCGAAAAAGGTTGGAGAGGTTGTCAGACAGGTTAGACGCGCGGTTGAAGGGCCTCTGGGTATTCATGCACACAACGACTGCGGCTTAGCCGTTGCCAACAGCTTGACCGCCGTGGATGAAGGGGTTCGACATGTTCAGGGGACGATGATAGGGTTGGGCGAGCGGTGTGGAAACGCCGACTTGACGCAGATAATTCCCAACCTCGTCCTCAAGATGGGCTACAGAGTGTTGAAGACGCCTGACAACCTCAGGAAGCTAAAGGATGTCGCATACTATGTTGCCGAGGTTGCGAACATGCCTCTAAGCCCGGGCTATCCATTCTTCGGGATGAACGCTTTCGCCCACAAAGGCGGGGTTCACATAGACGCTATACTCAAGAACCCGCGGACCTACGAGCATGTGGACCCGGCGCTGCTGGGCATGGACAGAGCTTTGTCGGTGTCGGAGCTGGCTGGAAGGTCTGCTCTCGTCAACCATGCCGCTAGGCTTGGAATTTCGCTGACTAAGGAGCAGGCGTCGAGCGTTTTGGATGAGGTGAAGAGGCTTGAGGCGATGGGCTATCATTTCGAGCCAGCTGACGCAACGCTCTCTCTCCTAATCCTAAAGTCTGTCGGTGTCGACGTTGAAAGGCTTCGCGTCAGGACTTGGTGGGTTGAGGTTCTCGAGGCAGGCAACCTGACTTCACGTGCAGTCGTGTCGATGGACATAGACGGCGAAGCGGTCACAACGACCGGCGAGGGGGTTGGCCCTGTCCACGCCCTTGACGTAGCCATCCGAGCGGCAATCCTCAAGAAGTATCCCAACCTCCAGGCAACGCAGCTGGCCAACTACAAAGTCTCGGTCATAGACACGAGGGATGCGACAGCCGCCGCTGTCAGGGTCTTCATAGAGTTCGCCGACGACGGCAACAGATGGGCGACCACAGGCGTCTCAAGGAACATAGTGGAGGCCAGCCTCAAAGCCATCATAGACGGCTACTCGTACAAGCTTCTCGTAATAGACGAAGGCAGGATTACTTCACGTTTACAAGAAGGTAGCGGTTCATGATGCTCCAGTACTCCACTGCGACGCCCGGCTCTATCTTACCCCTTAAATTCTCGTCCTTGGGCATCGGCACCTCGACTATCTGAAGGGTTTCGTTGTCCATCACCGAAACAGAATCGGCGGAGACGGCTACAACCTGCCCACTCCTCTTGTCCACTATGGGTACCTCAACCCTGTTGTCAGCAGGGCCGACAAGGCTTCTTTTCACTTCGTCGAAGATGCCGATTGCGACCAGCCTCACCTTAGCGGAGCCATGCTTGCCAGGCTTGCTCTTCTCAACCTCAACAATCCTGCAAGGCTCTCCGTCGATTATGATGTTGTGGCCTTCCTTCAGGGAACCAAGGTCGACAGGCTTGCTCAAACCACTCAGAAAGCGAAAAAGCCTGCTTTTAAACCCGTACTAAACCACACACTGCGAAGTCTCCGGCTAAACTTTGGTTAACATATATAGCGCGTGGTTAGCTAGCGTTTGACATGCAGCGTCTGGCGGTCAGGGGAGGGGAGCCTGTCAGGAAGAAACCCTTTCCCCGCTGGCCTTACTTCGACGAGGATGAAGTTAAAGAGGTTTTGGAGGCTTTGCGCGAAGGCCCCTGGTCTGCCGGCTCGGCTAAGATAAAGCTGTTTGAGGAGGAGTTTTCATCTTTTCACCAGGCTGTTTATGGTGTTGCGTGCACCAGCGGCTCCACAGCCCTTTTCATATCTTTGAAAGCTCTCGGGATAGGTGTTGGCGACGAGGTGATTGTCCCAGCCTACACGTTTCTGGCCACAGCCAGCTCGGTCATAGATGCCGGAGCCACTCCCGTCATAGTTGACGTAGACCCGGACACATACACTATATCGCCCGAAGCTGTTGAAGCAGCTTTGACAGAAAGGACAAAATGCGTCATCCCCGTCCATTTAGCAGGCTGCCCAGCCAACATGGATGAAATCATGAGGATTGCCGAGAGGTATGGGTTGAAGGTTTTGGAGGATGCGGCGCAGGCTCACGGCGCTGAATGGGGTGGGAAAAAGGTTGGCGCCATAGGGAACTGCGGCGCCTTCAGCTTCTACCAGAGCAAGAACATGACTGCGGGTGAGGGAGGCATCATAACGACGAACGACGAGGAGGTTGCCACGCTAGCCCGCTCACTCGTCAACGTCGGCAGAGACGTCATGAAGGGATGGTATGAGCATGTGAGGTTTGGCTGGAACTTCAGGATGACGGCCTTCCAAGCGGCCATACTCAGAGCTCAGCTCAGAAAGCTTCCCAGGATGAATGGAAAGAGAGCAGCGGCTGCGGCTTTTCTCGACCGGAAGCTCTCCGACATAGACGGCGTCAAACCCCTGCGAAAACCCGAGAAGGTGACGGCCCACAGCTACCATCTCTACATAGTCCGCGTAGACTATAGAAGGTTTGGCTTCAGCTCGAAGGATGAGTTTGTCAAGGCGTTGAACGCTGAGGGCATACCCTGCAACGCCGGCTACAAACCTCTCCAATCATACCAGTTTATCTCAGAAAAATCTCGCACACCTTATCCTACGACGGTGGCCGAGAAAGCTAGCCGTGAGGAAGCCGTGTGGATACCTCAACACGTCCTGCTGGCTGACGAAGAAGACCTGCTGGATGTTGTGGCGGCTTTTGAGAAGCTGAGGGCTAACGGCGATGGCTAAACCTCCCACTTCCACGCTATGTTTTTCTCGAGCCTTGACTGGCTTTTGGCCAACACCGCTGGGTCAACCTGCCTGTTCTCACACATTACCTCGGAGACATCCATCGACTTGACCACACCACCTCGAGCCTCTATCTCTTTCTTCACCACGGGCAAGATTTTCGTAACCTCCTCAACAGTCTTCTGCACCCTAACCCTGTTTTTCTCGACGGCCGTAAACAGCGCATAGCATTTTACCAGGCCGTTGTCGGAGGAGGTTTGAACAACTTCAACCGCTCCAAAGCTCTTCAACACTTTCTCCAAGACAGAGAAGTCCACGCCCTCCACAGCCATTTCGAGCTTGGGAGCCTTTTCAAGAACTACGAAAAACCCCAGGTATATCTGGAGAGCGCCCTCGAAGTCTGGGGTCATCCGGCTCATTCCCATAATCACGTATTCCTGACCCTCACGTATTAGGAAGCGTTGCGAAAGCTCGGGCGGTATCGTCGCTATGAGGCTGTTACCGCTCCTCCTTATAACACCTCTAAAGCTGACCGTATCTTCAACCCATGACAAAGCAGACCCAACCATGAACACAACCACCATTCCTATAATACTTTTTGCAACATTTGTAAAAAACCGAAACCGGTCTCTCCAAAACCATTTCAGTCTAAGTTAATATACTGTTTTAGAGGATTTACGGCAGCCTTCAAGGGGCTGTGGGATTTGATTGACATGAACGAGTTTTCGGAGCAGCCTCCAAAGATGTCTGACGAAGAGCTTCTCTGGCTTGTCAGGCACAAGGTCAGGAGAGCTATACTGCTGGCTGTGGGTGAGGAGGGGAGGATCGGAGCCACAGCCCTGAAGCAGAAGCTGGGCATAAGCACAGGCTCTCTCTACTACAACCTGAGGCAGATGAGCCAGCTGATAACGCAGGATGAAAGGAAGAGCTACAGGCTGACCGAGGATGGGATGCGGATCTTCAAGGCTTTGACTGCGCAGTCCGGGTCGGGGCAGAATGTCGTCACGCCGTCGTCTAAAGCCGCTGAGCTTTTTTCAGCCCTCTTCTTTCCCCTGTGGCTGTTTTCGCCGATTTATGAGAGTAGGGTTGTAGCCTCTGTTCTCGGCCCCCTCGCAGTCTTCGTGCTCGTTTTTGTGCTGCTGGCGGGAAGGTATGAGCTTTTTCTTCTCAACGCGTCTCCCATGACCCCTGTAAACCATCCCCTCTTCGCGGTCAAGCTCGTCACCACTTACGTCGCAGGCTTGGCTGTAATCAACGTGTTTAGCTTCCTGTTCTCAGGCCGTTTCAGAACGTTTGGGGCTGTTGTGAAGGAGTTTCGAGGCTCTGGAGGGGTTAAAGGATTGCTGGCCGAGACCGGTAAGCTTACGTCCGCGATGGCTGTAGCCTTCCTACCCTTGGGCCTCGTGCCAGGAATCGCGGTAATCGACAGAGTTAACCAGTCAAGCTTTCTCAGCAACTTGTTCGTCAGAGACACGCTCCTAATCCTCTCGCAGACGATAACAATATTCCTGATAAGCGCTGTGGTGGCTTATGTGAAAAAAATGAAGTGGCAGAACTCCATGGGGGTGGCGTTGACCTTCTTCTACCTATCTCATCTTGTGAACTACTTCAAGCCGCTGCCAGGATGAAGAAGGCGATGACAATTCCGTAGATTCCGAGAGCCTCTGCGAAAGCCGATATGATGATAGCCGTGGTTCTCAACTCGGGCCGTTCAGCGGACGCTGCCAACCCAGCTGAGCCGGCTCTTGCTATTCCAAAGCCTGATGAAGCAACAGCGACGGCGAAGGCTATGGCGGCTGCGAAAGTTCTCGCACCCAGCTCTCCGAAAAGCGTGTTCTGCGCTTCCGCTGCGTGAACCGGGCCTATCGACATGACAACGCCGAGCAAGGCCAGCGTGGAGATGCTCAGGAACATTTTTCGCATCATTTCTCGCATGCGGCTGAACCTATCCCCTATTTAAACCCGTATCCAGCCTCGATGACCAGCCTTCTTACGTATTCGGGTTTTAAAGGCGTTTCCTCGACGACCGCACGCTGTTGAGCCAGCGCGTCTTGGACAGCGTTTGCCAGAGCCGCCGGCGCCGCTATAGCCCCGCCTTCACCCATGCCTTTGAAGCCTCCGGGCTGCGGCGAAGGTGTCTCCATGTGTTCTATGTTGATGTTGAACATTTCGACGGCCGAGGGGATGAGGTAGTCCATGAAAGTGCTGGTCAGAAGCTGGCCGTTTTCATCATACACCAGTTCTTCGTAAACCGCTCCGCCGACGCCGTGGGCTACAGCGCCATGTATCTGGCCGTACACAGTTAACGGGTTCACAACCCTCCCGCTGTCGTCGAAGATGTTGTATTCGAGGACATGTATTCTTCCTGTTTCTGGGTCGATTTCAACCACGGGGATGTGGACGGCGTAGCTGCATGTTGTGAAGGCTTTAGGCTCGTAGTGGGCTGTAGCCTCCAGCCCCGGCTCCATGCCTTGTGGAAGACGGGTTGGCTGACGCCATGCAACCTTCGCCACGTCGGCGAAAGACACCGACCTTTCGGGTATGTCTCTGACATAAAGCCTGCTGTCCGAAGCCTCGATGTCGTCAGGGTTTGCTTCAAGAAGATGTGCAGCTATCTTCTTCATCTTGTCCAACACAGCTTCGCAGGCTCGTATGATTGCGCCTCCTACTGCGACCGTGCTTCTGCTAGCCCATGCGCCGAAGCCGTACGGGCATGTTTTGCTGTCGCCTTCCAAAACCGTCACATCATCCATGTTTGCGCCGAGATAGTCTGCGGCTATCTGCGCATAAACCGTGTAATGGCCTTGGCCTTGGCTGGCTGTGCCGGTCAAGACAACCACCTTGCCCTCCGGCTCAACCCTAACGGTTGTCGAGTCGTAGCCCCCCACCTCCCATCCAAGCCCTTTGTCCAACCGTTCGCTGCTCGGCGTAGTGTATTCCACGTACATGGCTAAGCCTATGCCTATCAGCCTACCTTCCTTCAAGGCTTCCTTCTGCCTCACGCGCCATTCCTGATATCTTGAAAGCTTGAGAGCTTCCTCCAAGGACTTGGGATAGTTTCCGCTGTCGTATATGATGCCGTGGATGTTTTTGTAGGGCATGGCCTCGGCTGGTATGAGGTTTCTCCGCCTTATCTCAGCCGGGTCGAGCCCAAGCTGTTGTGCGGCGTCGTTCATCAACCGCTCCATGACGAAGGCTGCTACAGGCCTGCCGAAGCCTCTGTTAGGCGCGTAGGGGGCTTTGTTCGTTGCCATGCAGAAGACCTCATACTCGTAAGCTTCAAACGTGTATGGGCCTGGGATTGCCGCCATAGTCACCATAACCGGCTGTGTCTCCGTCCAGAAAGCTCCGTAAACGCCTATGTCCGCTATCACCTTATCTCTTATTCCCAAAAGCTTTCCATCCCTTCTGAAAGCCGCCTCGATATAGTGGACCTGCTGCCTTTCATGGCCGCAGACAAGCATGTGCTCGCTCCTCGTCTCGACCCATTTGACAGGCCTGCCGAGCTTCATCGCAAGCTGTATGGTAGCCAACTCCTCTGGCCAGACGCTCGACTTCGGCCCGAAGCCTCCGCCTACGTCGGGGGCTATAACCCGTATCTTATGCTCGGGGTAGTTGAGAGCCTGCGACAGGTATGTCTGCAGCACGTGGGGGAACTGTGTCGAATCCCAGACGGTCAGCTCTCCGCGTGCTTTGTCAAAGTCTGCGACAAGCCCCCTCCCCTCTATAGGCGTTGGCGCATAGCGTTGGTTGGCGTAACGGCGTTTGATGACGAGGTCTGCGGAGGCGAAGGCTTCCTCAACGTTCCCAGCCTTGAAGCTGTAGTTCATGATTATGTTGTCGCCCCACTCCTCGTAGAGGAGAGGTGAGCCGGGCTGGAGAGCTTTCTCAGCATCCACCACGACTGGCAGGGGTTCTATCTCCACCTCAACCAGAGAGGCTATATCCTCTACGCTGTAACGGTCTTTCGACACCACCGCCACCACCGGCTCTCCCACAAACCTCACCTTACCCTTGGCCAAAGAAAACCTCGGAACATTCCTCAAGCCTTTATACTTCATCCAGCTGGGAAGAGGCGCAGCCTCGTCTGGTAGCAGCGCGGCTACGAAGTCGGGATGTTTAACAGCTTCCGAGAGGTTTATCGAGACTATTCTGCCATGGGCGTATTTCGACCTGACGA
>Ga0105160_1000109_pt1 | contig 42461 bp, 43 predicted proteins | sample GXS110809BmetaG_FD_89591 | JGI IMG/M metagenome (GOLD analysis project Ga0105160, IMG submission 89591) | Hot spring microbial communities from Gongxiaoshe hot spring, China to study Microbial Dark Matter (Phase II) - GXS 110809B | ecosystem: Environmental > Aquatic > Thermal springs > Hot...
AGAAGATTATTGAAGGTATAAGAAATCAGTTTATGATAGGAGGTGAAGAGTAAATGGAACACAAAAACCTACTTCAAGTTCCCTCACCTCAGGAGGTGAGGGATTATATGAGAAGGTTCAATGAAGTAAAAGCATCTATTCTTGAACCTTCCGATTATGTGGATATAAAGGGGACCAAGTATATAAAGAGGTCTGGATATGAGAAGCTTTCAAAGATGTTTCAGTTCTCGGTTTCAATCCTTTCTACTGAATGGAAAAAGATAGCTGTATCAAATAAAGAGATACTTGTATTCAGAATACATCTCAAACTTCAGGCACCAAACGGGATATATGTCGAGACAACAGGTGTATGTTCATCTGATGAAAAGAAAGTTCAAAACAAGCCGCTGTTTGTTATCGAACAGACAGCATACTCAAGGGCGTATTCTCGAGGAGTGCGTATGCTGCTTGGAGGTGTAGTTGCTTTTGAGGACGATATAGAGGAAGAGGGAGAAGAAAGAGGAGGAGAAGAAGAAGAGATATGGGGTGATGGAGAGAAGGAAGAGGAGGTAGAGAGGGAATTAGACCCTCCCGCTACTCCCAAGCAGGTATCCCTACTCAGAAGACTTCAGAACGAGGGTAAGATACCCAAAAGTATTGATATTTCTTCTGTTTCCAAAAAAGAAGCCTCTAAGCTAATCGAAGAGGCTATAGGGTAAGTATAAAGGGGGACTGGAGAACAGATATAAGACCTCCTCGTCCCCTCCTCATTGTATATGAGGTTCAAGACTACATCATCACCTGAATGGAAATATAGATTCGAGTGCGTTCTTGGGTGTGATTACAGACATTCGAAGAAGATGAAGATGTATCTAAATGTTTTCACAGGTATTCTGAAATGTTGGATATGTCAGGGGATAGATATAGTGCATAATCATCCAGAATTCATAAGATTTGTCAATAAAGGTCATAGCTTTTATTACGAGAAAGGATTACCAGAAATAAAGGAGCAGGTAGTGAGGGAGAACACATTGTATTGGGATTATCTTCTTATCAGAGGGGTTAAGGATCCGAGCTTGTTCAGAACTATAGACGAGTATCCTGGTTATGTTTTTATACCCCAGAGTGGCGGGTGGGTGGGAAGAAAAATATACGAGGAGGGGGCGAGATATATCATAATTGGACGGAGAGGAATTGTTAATCTCGAGAGACCAGGGGATGAGGTCTTTGTGTGTGAGGGGGTTTTTGGGGCAGTCAAGGTGTATGAGAGAGGGTTTCATGCAGTATCAACAATGGGGAAGATTATAACAAAGTCCCAGATAGATGAGATAAGAAGAATTAACAAGAAAGTCATACTCTGCCCAGATAAAGACGCTATTTATGAGTGGATGAAGTATATTGGAGAATTTCGTGAAACATCTTTGTATATTCCTCATCCGTATAAGGACGTGTCAGAGGAGGAAGATTGAATGAATATAAAGTGTATGGGTTGTAAAGCGTATAGTAAAGATATAATATTTACTGAAGTAAGAGAGGAGGGTAGTGGAGATAAGACCCTCCTTGTGATAGGGGTTTCCCCTACAAGATATGAGCTTGAATTGAAAACCTCTTGGGTTTCACCAAAAGCGAGGCAGACTTTGAAACTTCTGAAATCTGTATTTCCAGAATGCAGAATTGTTCTCACAAATATCATAAGATGTTCTACGCACCTGAGAACTAAACAGGTCGTAGAGACATGTGTGAGGAAATACCTTATACCAGAAATAAAAAAGGCAGATTTTATTGTGTCAGTTGGGGAACTACCGAGGAAGAACATTCTACATATTGTCCCTTCTTACTTCGCAAGCGGTTTTATGTTCATCTCACCTTTTGAGCTTGAGAAACTTCCAAAACCCGTCCCAATAGCATTTATTCCGTTTGTTTGGAGTGATAGCGAAATCAAAAGAGCGAGGAGAACGCTTGAGAGGATGAAGAGTTCAAAGGAACCAAAAGTCAGTTATTCATCTCAAGCAGAGTTCATTATTTCTGATGTTGTAGCTGTAGATTTTGAGACTATATCCATAAGCGATAAAACTCCAATTGCGGTGGGTATTGCATACGACGATAAAGTATATGTTATAGAGGGAAGGGAGGAGATTAAGAGAGCTATCGAGCTTATCAGTGGAACCCCGATATTCTTCAATTCGCAATTCGACCTTGAGGTCTGGAGAGGTCTTGGGATAAAGGAGCCAGACTTCTACTATGAGCTTGAGATTTATGCCCATAACTACGACATGGAGAACAATATAAATCAATCTCTCGAGGGACTTGCTATGAATTTCGGCATTGGAGGTTATAAGAGTCTCATACCTGAAAGAAATAGAATGCCCGAAATTCAAAAACGCTTTCCAGAGAAGTTCAGAGAATATACAGCTCTTGATGCGTATACGACACTGAAGATATTCTCTGAGATAAGAAATGAACTTGGAGAAGTCTTTGATGAGTTCTATAAAGATGTTCTCTTTCCCGCACTCAAGATGTTCGGAAGTCTTGAGGGGATAAGGATAGACCAGAAAAAGGTCTCACAAGTGAATGCGAAACTCTCTGATGCGATAAGAAACCTCTCAATTGAGATTATAAAGGAGGCTTATGAGAGGTATGGGGTGAAGGTCAGAAATATGAATTCTACACTTGAAAAGTCCAAGCTTCTTGAGGCTGTTATAAATACAGAATACAGAGATAAGATTGATGTCGGGGATTATTTGACCGATACGGGGAAGATTACAACAACAAGACAATTTCTGAATGAACTTCTTGAGATAAAGTATGTCCCATTGATAGAGAAACTTATTGAGTATTCTAAAATCAATAAACTCAAGACAACGTACGTTGATTCACTACAAAAGCTTGTAAAAGCTGACGGAAGAATTCATCCAAGGTTTCATGTGGTATCTACTGCAACAGGTAGGGTAGTATCCTCAGAACCTAACTTTCAGCAGATACCAAGGGGAGATAATGATTGGGAGAAGGTTCTGAGGTCTATCTTTATACCAGAACCAGGGAATATGGTTATATCTGTTGATTTCTCTCAAGCGGAGTTGAGAGTTGCAGGTCTTTTATCTCAAGACCCCGTTATAATTAAAGCGTTTAATTCCGAGACAACCGATATTCACTCGGAAACCGCTAAAATCATCCTCAGAATAGAGGGATTAGAGGAGACCGCAGAGAATATAAAGACAAGGAGGCAGATGGCAAAGTCAGTGAATTTTGCTATAATTTACGGTATCAAACCAGAGACGTTGTCTTCGATTATCTCAACAGACGAGAAAACCGCTGAGGATATTATAAAGGGGATAAAGAAGAAGTGGAAGAGATACTTCAGATGGGGAGACGAGGTTGCAGAGGAGGGGAAGAGAAACGGGTATATCAGAACTCCGTTTGGAAGGAGAAGGATGCTTGTGGATTATGTATCGGAACACGAGATATGGAAGCTTGCAGTAAATACTATGATACAATCTGTCTCTTCAGATATAGCTTTGAGGTTTGCCATAGAGATATGGAGAGCAGGATACAAGATATGGGGAACGATACATGATAGCGTTGTGTTTGAAGCTCCAGAAGTTCCATACGGTCTTCTCGAGGAGATAAGAGATAAAACTATTCCATCATTCCTTCAGAAGTTTGGGATAGAACCAAGGATAAGAATATTATATGAGGTAAAAAGTGGGAGGGATTACAGCTTTGATGGTGATAAGTAAAAAGGATATAGAGATAAGGAACGGGAAATACTTTATAAACAATCTTCCCGTAGAAGAAGGGTCTTTGATACTTATACACCAAAATGTTTCAAAGTATGAGGCTATTTTATGGAGGAGAAACGGGAAGATTGGGTATAGGCTTTCTGTGTTTGATATGCAGGAGGTGAAAGAGCAGATACCGAAGGTGGAGAGGTATGGGATGCTCTACTCTATTGCAAGGATTCCTGTCCCTTTGTTTCTATTCGATAATGCTTGGGGGAATGTATATATTGTGGAGACTACGGGAGGAATAATCTGGCTTGAATTATGGAACGGGGCGGTTATGGTTGACGGGATTTTATATCTCACAAGGAATATGGTATAAGAGGAAAGAAGGGGGATAAGGATAATGGAACTGAAAGATATAAAGAGGGAGTTCGATAAGACTTTCGAGTTCGAGGTCTTTCCAACTGGGTCTTTGGTGTTAGATAGGGTGATACTTGGGTGTGGAGGTCTTCCAGCGGGCAGAATGATAGAGTTAGCAGGCGAGTGGGGAGCGGGGAAATCGACCATAGCACAGTTTATAGCTTCAGCTTTTATGAAAAAGGGAGTGGTTTTGTATATAGACAACGAGAACTCAATAGATGCAGGAAGAATGAGGGAGATGGGGGTTGACGTCAGGAGTGAGAGGTTTGTGGTCTCACAGGTGGAACTTGAGAGGTTGTTTCCGATGATAAAGGACTTTGTCCTTAAAGTCAGGGAAGCTGGAGTGCAGAATGTGCTTGTAATCTTGGACTCACTTCCCGCGACGACTCACAAGGAGGAGATGGGTATTGGGTATATGTCCAGATACATCTCTGGGTATATACCCTCCTTCTCACAGTTTCTGATAAAAACAGGGACGATATTTCTGATTATAAATCAGTATAGGTCTCTGATAAACTTCGGTGATGATTTCTATCCAGTCCAAGATAAGGTATGGACACCAGGGGGATATGCTCTCAAGCATTTTGTGCATATCAGAGTTGCGATAAGATGTATTAAGACTTATGATGATGGGATAGAAAGTGTATTACTTACAATGAAGAACAAATTCTCTTCTCCAGCTAAGTCGTCAATAAGAATAAACTTCAGAACGGGGATAGATATGAGAGATGATCTGAGAAAGTATCTTATTTATCTTGGGAAGCTTAAGGAGGATAAGAGATCGAAAAAGTGGAAGCTTGAAGGGCATGATAAACTTCTTGAGTATGATGATCCGATAATAGACGAATTGGGGTTAAGAATATTAAACTTATAGTTGTGAAATGGATAGATGAGAGGGATGAGATAAGTGCGAGGGATTATATAAAATCATATAAATCCGTTAATTTCTTTCAGAATCTTGAACTGGATTATGATGATGCTGATTTCTTTCTTCTCTGGGCTGATTTTTGGGATACAAAGGACAACAAATTGTTTTCTGTTTATGGGAACAGGAGGGAGGGGAAATGGAGGGTGGTCATTCCCTGGGAGTTATTCCATCCCATCTTTTATACCGAAATGGTTGTTGCAGAAACGAAACCAGAGGATGAGGTGTTGGAGGTTATCATGGATTTACCTCCAGCGAGGCTTTACAAGGTCAGGAGGTGGGTTAAAAACCCATTTAAGACTATTATATGTGAAGTTTGGGCTATGGGGAATAATGATGGGGTGAGGAGAAGGATTGATGTAAGTTATGTAGAATTCTTATCAAGATGAGCTACAAGAAGGGAAGAAACTTTGAGTATGCTGTGAAATCTTTCATTGAGGAGATGGGGTATATAGTGTTCAGGTCCGCTGGGTCCCATGGGCTTTGGGACCTTATAGCTGTGAGGGGGGAGGAAGTATTACTTGTGCAGTGTAAATTACAGCAGTTATTTGTGGAGGATGTTCTCAAGAGACTTGTGGTTGCGAGAATTCAGGATTATCTTGAGGATAGAGCACTTTACAGTGGGAAGTTTGTGAAGATTATAGATATTGATTTCCCTCAGTATATAGCTTGCTATACTAAAAACTACTATATCGGGGATACGAGAATGATAACGCTCATCAGAATATGAAATCCTGAGGATGGTTAGAGAGTATCCCTTTCAGTATCTTGTTTATGTTTATTATATACAGAAGATGCCCTTTTACAGATATTCCTCCAAGATTCTCATGGTCAGGAACGGGGATGATTTTTCCCTTTCTTTTCCTTACAGATTGGGGAGAGCGGGTGCGGGGGGAGATTGCGGAATCAAATCTATAGATGTCTTCTTTTGAAGTGATTATGCAATCTATGAATGCCTTTTCTACATTACCACCGTATTTTGTGATCGATGTTGCGCAGGAGCAATCACCAGAGCGGATGAGGACGTGAGGTTTAGAGGGGAAGGAGATTATGATGTCATCCAAATTTCCCCCTACTCCGTATATGTGAGACCAGATGCAGTAGCCTTTTTGGATGTAATATTTCAGAACCTTGTAGGAGAGCCATGTTTTTCTGTCCGAGATGGAAACCTTTCCTTCTGGGGATATACCGAACTGTATATCCCTTGATAGGAAGGGTTTGAAAAGGACCGAGTCATAAAATTCAAACACCTCTTCATCAGGAGGAACTGGGGGTTGTTCGGTTGGGAACAGGAACTCACCAGTTTTGGTGTAATGGATAAAGTTGAGGTCTGCTTCTCTTACTCCGATCAGGGGTATGCATTTTCTCTTCGACTTTGATATGGCAGAAGCTATCGGTTCGTAGGTTGTGTGGTTGGATAGTGGGAGGTAGTGTTGAGCATCAGGGACGCAGATGACATCGAATATCTTTGTAAGTTCATCGAGGTTTCTGAGGAGCTCGATAATGAGATGACCAAAGACTTCTTGGATAGAGAGGCTCAGGTGTGGGACGAGTATTTCATCTCGGGACAGACCGAAATACGTGTAAATACCGTTATCGAGGAACAGTTTTATCGGGAAATCTTTGAACTCTTTCATAAACTCGTTGAGGGAACTTATAAATGTTCTGCGTTTTTGTTTCAGGTAGAAGAAAGAGATGAGGACACCGAAACCGATTTCTTTGAGCTCTACAATGAGTTCTGATGGGAGGTTTGAGATGGCGATTTTCAAGAACTTGTGAAGAGACTTTAGAGATGTTGTGGCGAAGGTATGTAGGTAGTAGTAGCTCATTTATTATGTCCTGGAGATGACCTCGTTTCTTATTTCATCGAACCAATCTCCTACAAAGACTTGTGTTGTGAAGTTTATAGCTTGAGATGTCTTGAGGAGAGTGCAGGTATGAGTTGCTGTGATCTTGGTATAGACAGGACAATTAAGTTTCTGGTGAAGGTAGTTCGCTATGTTTTGGGTTAGTTCCTCCTGCAGCTGAAAGCGTCTTGAGAAGTGATTTACAATCCTTACAAACTTGGAGATACCGAGAAGGGATTTTTTGGGGAAATAGGCGATCTTGACGGTCCCATAAAAGGGCATGAGATGGTGCTTACAGAGGGAGAAAAATCTGATGTCCTCTACAAATATGAGATGGTTTATGGATTTATTCTTCACAATTCCCGTTGATATGGATTTATCGAGGGCCCTCAGTGAGTAGCCAGATGTGAAGTTCTCAAGAAGGGTGAGAAACCTTATGGGGGTTCTTTCCTCTGTGTATTTCAGGATTAGCTCTTCGGCTCTCTTGAGATGCTCACTTCGCATAGGTTTCGTATACCCTCCGTCATCTTTATTGTGATAGATTTTATATTCTTTGGAAGTAGAGATAGGGATTTTTCTGCTATGTATCGGCATATGTTCTCTATGGTGGCCTCTCCATCAAGGAAAAGAACAGAATGCGCAGGACAGGATATAGAGAACTCATCTCCAGAAGGTGTAGTCCAGCTTATCAGAACGCCAGACTTGTAGGAACCCGAGAAGTATTTCTTCGATATCACTATCTTGTGGTCAAGCTCCTCTGCTACAGTTTTTATGATACTCTTTAGTTCCTTAAAGTCTATGAGAAAGTCTCCAGAAGGCTCTCCATCAACAGAGGCTGAGAGTAAGAAGGACAGGTGGCCATGGATGGAAGAACATTTGCCGTTATAACAGGGGATTGCGTGAAAGTAATCTACTGTGCATATGTCTTGAACTTCGAGCTTCATATTATATCCTCCTCATCCTTAAATTCTGGAGTTATGGTTATCAGTTTTGTTTCATTCTCAATGATTTCACATAAATCCTCCAGAGTTTCAGACCAACTGTGTCTTCCCTTCAGAAGCCTTAACTTTGCGAAAGCTCTTTTAAGTCTCATCCCTAAATCCTCCTCCACGAGAGCGGTTCTGAATATAAGGTCTATTGGAATTTGATGCTTCTCATCATCAGCGGTTTCCTTTATCTCGGGGAGATATTCGTTTTCATCATACTCGAATACTTCGAGTATCTGCTTAAATTTGAAGGGGAAATAGGCTTCAGGAAGGTCAAGGTTATCCACAATAGCGACTGTTTGAAGCATTTTAGTGAAGTCTCTTTCTACGCCCCTGTTCTCCCTGATGGACATAAGAAGCTTGAGGTTCTCCTCATATGTTATGTATTTCCCATCTACACGAGAGACTATAACTGCTGGAATTCTATCAAGTCCGAGCTTTTTGGCTATAACCCAACGGTGCTCACCGTCTATAAGCATATATGTTGCCTGGAATTTCTCCTTTTCAGAAGGGGTCATCTCCCGAACAATCACAGGTTGAATTATACCCTCTTTAATTGAAATCTCAAGACTACGCATAAGGTTATCGGGAACGAGATTGTAGTTGTGAGGAGCAGGAACTATTGAGGAAACATAAAGTTCCGTAGCCTCACTTATGTGGTATAGCATAATTTATAATTTATAATGGTGATAGTAAATGAAGTTAAAGTTCTGACAAGCTATATAACATCTGATGTGTTCAGATGGGTTGTTGAGAAGCCTTGTAGAAGAGTATTTATAAGCACATACTCTATAACCAAGAACCCTCAGACAATAGGGATACTTGAGAGTATCGGGGAATCGGGTAAGAAAGGGGTTATACTTGTGAACGATGAGTTCAGGAAGACTGTGTATGAGATGAGGGGAATTAAAGGGGTGATATGGGTTTTCTCTGAAAAGATACATGCGAAGATTATGATGGCGGACTCTGGAAGGGTGGCTTTCGGTTCTGGAAACCTTACAGCACATGCGGGGAGGAGATTGACTTGGGATGTGATGTGTCTTGTTGAGAGTATGCAGCTTTACAAATTCTTCATAAGGGAAATATTCATACCCGCTATAAAGATAGACTTGTGGAGGATGAAGAAGAGAGTGGTCAGGGACTTACAAAAGGAAGCGAGGAGGATGGAGGTTTTATTATGAGGAAAATAGAGGAGCTTATAGAGGAACTGAGGTCTGGGAGGAGAGATAGGGTAGGAAGATTGTCCATAATATCAGCTCTGGTGCAGCTTATAACTCAAGCTCCGCCTAAAAGGGATTCACAAACTCCATTGGAGTTCGTGGAGGTTGTATCAGAACAGTTCCCAGTTCTCTCTCAGATTTTCTCTTCAAGGGATTCTTATAAAAACCTCGCCCTGATAATCCTTCAATCGAGGATTGGGGATGTGAATTGGGATGTGGTTGTAGAGGAACTAATGAGGGCTGGGATGGTATCTAAAAAGGAGCAAGAAAGAGCCGAGGTGGTGAAGGAGATACTTAAGTTTCTTTACGATTATGGACTTCCAGAGTATGAATTACCCCCTATCCAGGAGATTATAGAGAATATGCTTATAAGCGCGACTAATGAGGTGGAAGCTTCGGTAATTCTCGGTATGATTCCAAGGATTAGAGCCATGATACCGCCAGTTCTATCAAAGCTACAGATGGAGATACGGCAATCTCTTGCAGGAAGGGTGGAGGAGAGGAAGGTGTTGCTGCAGTCGATAAATGAATCTATAGCGACTTTGAAGGAGGTTATAGACCTCCTTGCATCAGTAGAGGGGACAGTGAAAAAAGAGGATAAGAAAACAACGATGGAGATGGAGATTGAGAATATAGTCGAGGTTCTCAATATAAAGCTCATTTCCAAACTACCTGTGGTGTATCAACAGCTATGGAATGAATTTCTGAAGATTGTGTTATCGGAGGAGAGGTCAAACCCAGAGGTCATACAGAGGTTTGTTATAGCCTTGAGAATACTCAAGGAGGAAAGGGCAAGTGATTTCGGGAATTGATAGGTTTATATGGAAGATAGTCAGAGAATCAATACCGACAGAGAAGGAGGAGTGGCTTTCTAAGCCTGTTTACTTACCCCTTCTTGCTAAAGCCTGCCCCAAGCCTTTGGAGTTTATAAATCATGCCTTATTGAACCCGCCGAATATAGTCTCTCAGTATGACACGAGCACACCTAAGGTTCCCTTTATATTCATAGCGGGAGAGAGCTTCACAGTCCTTGACGAGCATCCGATACATGGATTTAGAACAGATGATGAGGAGGAAAGGGATATAGAGATAGAGGCTGAAGCAGGAACAATATATGTCTTCAGAAAGGGTAGGAAAATCTATGTCCCGTCTGTTGTTGAGAGCACAGGGGAGGTTGAGAAAGTAGGGATTTACGGGATAAGGGTCAGGGGAGAGGTGGGGATAAAGCATAGGGTTAAGCTCAATATAAAGTCAGTGGGAGGAGTAGTCCATCCTCATTCTTACGAGGCCAGCGTGGTGGTCCATATAGCTCATTCCTCTCCAACTCTTGTTGAATGGCTTGGGGATTACCTTCTTCTTGTTCTACAGGAGAAACTATGGGAAAGGCAGGAATTCTTCAAGCTTTCTAAAGTTGAGGTCAGAGGATATTCCAAATGGTTCGAGATACTCGGTGGAGCAGGGCAGCAGGTCTGGAGGAGGGAGCTTGCGATAAGCGGGATAGTGTTTACCGAATCAGAAGTGTTTGAGTCTGATGTGGGAGGAGAGAGAATTGTTATAAGCCTATCTGGGGTCGGAGATGTGATTGAGATTATATTATAATATTATTATGGCGACAATTCAGATATTTCACGGAAGACCTATCATTCATCCTGGAGTTTATGTATTCGTCGATGTAGAGGCGTTTGAATCACTCCCATCAGAGGTGTTCGGGAAGATAGCAGTGGTTGGGGAGGCAATAGATGGGATACCAAAGGAGATAACGGTATGGACAGATATATCAAAAGCTAAGCTACATTTCAGAGGAGGAGATTTACTGGAGGGACTTGCAATACTTGAGGACTACTCTGTAAATCCCCCTTCTGTCCCTCCAGCTTATGTGATTGCCGTGAGAGTAAATCAGGGGCAAAGAGCTTCACTGAATGTATTTAACTCCTACACAATATACTCGAGATTCTATAGTTCAGAGGGGAACAAGATTAAGGTCAAGGTGGTAGCTTTGAACCCAGTAGCAGGGGATATAGGGAGTAAGGTGGAGGTTTCTGTGAAGTATGGGTCAATAAATGAAACAAGACAGGTTGGTGAGAGATTGATAAAGATTGAGAACCAAACTGGTGGTGATATAGTTGTCCAGATAACAAAAACTACATTCGAGATAACGGATGTGAACAACAACACCCTCTTGGATATAAACTACGATAGAGACCAGATAAGAACTCTTGGGGAACTTGTAAATAGAATAAATCAAGTTCAAGGGGTGGTGGCGTCTCTTCTCTGGTTTAATGCTGATGAAAGGATAAGCGTTATGAATACTGGAAATGCTACCGTCCCAGATAGTGGGGAGAGAGTGATATGGAATAACGTGTCAGAGGAGATAAAGTTCTTCTCATCTATACCAGTTCTCGCGGTGGAGGAGGGAACGAGAGAAGCTCACCCTGATGTTCAGGAGACAAACCTCTCTGGTGGAGCTTCACAGAGTGCTACATTGGGGGATTGGGATGAGGTGATAGCTAAACTCGAGCAGATAGATGTGGATTTTGTCATACCATTATCTACAAGCGATTCAGTTATAAATAAGTTCATAGCCTCAACAGTGCGGTCTAATGATATAAGGAAAAAAGCCTTCAGAGAGCTTATTGTTGGAATAGATACGAAGAACACATATACTACATTATCACAGATAATCTCAAGGGTGAGAGCTATCAACAATCCGAGAGTTAGAGTTGTAGCACAGAGAATTCTGAGGTTTAATTCTTCTGGAATACTTTCTGAGTTTCCAGAATGGGCTTTAGCACTTGAGATAGCAGGGATAAAAGGGACTGAAGTGGGAATACCTCTTACATTCAAGAGGCCAAAGGTTGTGGATGTGGTGAGAAATATAGATTGGGGGGACCTTGATATACAGGAACAACTTATACTTGGTGGAGTTCTCGCAATAGAACCAACGACAGATGGGTGGAGGATTATAAAGGGAATAACAAGCTATACAGGAAGTGATAATCTTGCTTTGAGGCTTGATGAAGCGCAAACAGAGATAGTCTTTATATCAAAAACCATTTCAAAGGGGCTTACTCCTTTTATTGGGAGGAGAAACGATGCCATAAACTTACAGCTTATAAGGTCTTCGCTCATAAGATTGCTTGAGGGGCTACAAAATCAAAGGGTTATTGTGAGTTCCCTTGGAAGGGATGGGACAGTAATACCAGCATTCAGAAACATCAAGGTAGAGCAGGAAGGGGATGTTATCAGAATTTCCTTTGAATGCACGCTATCTGTTGGGATAAACTTCATATTTGTAGATGTTTACGCTTTCCCTCCTGGAGTTTCCTGATGATTAAATTATAGGTATGGCTAATCAGGTATCTGCTGATGCTATAAAAGAGGCTTTAAGGTATAAAACCATAACTGACCCAACAGGGCAGTCATCTTACGCTATAACAGGACCAAGGTGTTTGTTTTATGCTGGAGATTTCCTGATAGGATGGGGGAGGGAGTGGTCTTTAACTGTTGAGACTGCATTTGAGCCGATGCAGGTGGTGGGTATGTTCGAGCCTTTGGAATACACGCCTGTTGGTTATACAATTTCTCTGACAGTGTCGATATTCAGATTGCTCCAGTATCCGCTACATAAAATGCTTGATAAGCAGGCAGGAATAGGGATTGTTCCAAGACTCAACTCTGCATCACCTGACGAGCTGAAGAACTGGATATTGTCTATACCAGAGATGGATATCGAGCTTTATACCTTCGACCCGCAATCACAGCAGAGGTATAAGAAGATAGGGTCTGTAAAGAGAGCTAAATTTGGGAGGATGGATACGAGGTTTGGGGTGAGGGAGTTTGTCATATATAATGTTTCATTCAACGCTATATACTTTGTGGAAGGGGAAGATTGATGATATCGGGGATTAAAAGAACGCATCAGGTGGAGATAGAGGGGATTGGGTTATTTGTGATGAAACTACTTACCATTAAGGATAGAATAGAGGTGTCAAAGAGAATGGAGGAATTATCATTGAAATATGGGATAGAGCCAAAGAATATAGAGAATATAGATTTCACCAAAGTTTCATTCAAGGATTATCCATATATTCTTATCTACTCGCTTTCAGTTCTTGAGAAAGCTATAGTGGAGAAACCAGATGGAGTTAATATAGAGGAGCTACCAGAAGGAGTGATAGCTACTTTGTTCGCTGAATATATGGCGTTTGAGGGCTTTTTTCGTAAAAGAGAGGTCTCTGCTCAATAATATAGCGAAGAGAAACCTAAAAAGGGACTTTCTCAGGAGATGGTGGTGTAAGAAATATAACCTTCCTCCAACAGACGAGAGATTTCTCAGATACACACTTCCTGAACTCATAATCGAGTTCTATGAGGATGTTATTGAGGAAAAAGGAGATGCGAATGAAAATGAGATACAACAGTTTGTAGAGCAGATGGATATGGCTAAAAGATATACTGAAGATGGGACAGTCTATTACGAGACTGGGGATGAGTTTATAGATACAATCGAGAAGCTGTTCGTCCAAGGGTTAAAGGATATTAACTTAAAATTTGATGATAAAAAAGCTAATTGAGTCTGTAGAGGAGTCCTTCAGGAGAATAAGGGATTTTGCCTCTTCTGTAAGGAGAGTAGAATTGAGACCTATTTCCGCGATAATGGAGAGAATAAGGGAAAGTAAAGAGGTTATGAGCCAAAAGGTTGTGAGGAGAATTAGTTCGAGGGAAGCTGAGAGGGTCAGGAAGATTTTGGAGGATATAAAGAAGAACACGGATAGAATGTCGAGATTTGAGGCCGAGAGTAATATGAAGCTTGAGAAATTGGGGGAGATGAGAGGAGGAATTTCGGATTTTGGAGCTATGGGAGGGGGAGCTTCTCCTGTAGGGATAATTGCGGGGACTATTGGGGCATTACTTCTTACTGGTAAGCTTATATATGATGCTATCAAGGATATGATTTCAGATTCCATACAGTTCCAACAGGATATCAGGCATGCTATACATGGAGTTCTTGCTCTCCCTCAGAGTATAGGAAAATGGGCTGCGAGTATCGGGAAGGATATAATCAGTGCGATAGGAAGGGGTCAGGCGGATTTATCGGGTATTCTTTCTCCACAGGAGAGAATTCTTGTTGAGACGAGGGCAATACTATCGGGTATTGCGAGGGGCTTTTCGGATACTGGGGATATACTTTCGGGATTTCTCGGGAAGCTTGCTATACTTGGGTCAAAAGGGGTAGGGGGTTTAGATGAGACAGTATCGAATTTACAGAAGATTGTGTCGTATTCGGGGATGACAGCCAATGCCATAGGTCGAGGGGTTTATAATGCTCTTGAGGAAATAGACAAGACTATGTCTGCTGTCCTGAAGGAGTCTGGTCTTGTTGCACCACTTTTAAGGCAGGCTACGTTTCAGTATATGAGGATGTTCTCTGAAATGACATCCAATCTCTCAGCAGTATTCGGTCAGACATCTGGGGAATCTGCGAAGGAAATAATAAAGGCATTTGGAGGGTTTTTCAAGGGGTCGTATGCTCTTGCTGAGGATACTTTGAGGGTGCTTGAGGATATGAATACAAGAAGTCAAGGGAATGTTATTGATAGGCTGACGAGATTGATGACGTTTTCGGAGATGATTTCCAAGGGTATGAACCCCCTTCTTGCATCCATGTTCTCTTTTAGGACGAGCTTCTCTCAGCTTGCGGAGATAACAAAGAGGACGGGAGTTGATTTCAGTGAGCAGTTCTCAAAAGCGTATCAGGTGTTTGGTCTGAGCACAGAGGAGCAGAGGTTGATAGCTAAGGAGGTCGGGAAGATGGGCGGAGACCTGTTCGGAGCTATAATGGAGTTATCGAAGAGCCAAAGGGGGGTAGTTGATAACCTTGCTACGATTATGTATGCTTTGCAATCAGATTTACCAGAGACATTCAAGACAACAATTGGAGGTTTGGTGATGTCTGTTGGAAAGGACATCACAGGGGGGTTGGAAGAACAGGGTAAGTCTGCAGTTCTTTCGCTATCCGAGGAGATAGCCAAGAGCACGAGATATATTGCTGTTGAGAATGCGGTGGCATTTACAAAGATAGCCAGAACATTTGAAACTGTAAATGGTATATATGCATCGATGAAAATGGAGTTTGAGAAGATAAGGATGTCGATTATGGATACGGGGATAAAGATATTTGGAGAGATTTCAGCAGGAGTGGGGTATATTGTAAAGGCTATACTTCTTATCGGAGAGGGGATAGCAAAGGCAATAGGGCTTATCGGGAAGCTGATAGAGGGTATGTCTCCAGTAATTATGAAGCTTTTTGGGGTGAGGAAAGAAGATGTTCGGGGTATAGCTCAGAGCTTCAAAGAGGTTTCGGAGGGGATGACGGAGCAGATAGGTGGGGTGTCAAAGTGGGTGGATGCTTTCGTTAATACTATACCGACTATAACGAGAGCTATGGGGGAGCTTGGGGGAGCGATGACGGACCAGAAAACTGGGCACAAGAAGATTGAAGAGATATATGGAGAGCTAACAAAAGCTATCAAGGATTTTGTTTCTGCAGTCAATAGTAATACCGAAGCGGTTCAGCAGAACACGAGGAAAGCGATGAGGGAGGTGAAAAAGGAACCAGTAGAGGTCAGACTTACTATTGGAGGGGAGAAGAAGGTGGTAAGGAGTATGAAGAAGGAATACGCCAGATGAGGGTTGTAGCTTACATCAGAGATGTGTTCAAGGGTGAGATATTATCTGATTGGCTTGAGGTTTTGTCTTTAAGTGGAACTTTAAGTCCTCTTGGGGGGAGAGTGGATGTTGAGATTTCTACAGAGTTTCCAGTCAACAGGACTGGGTTTTGGGAAAAAAGGGTCAGGATGTGGGAGAAGTATAGGTCATCTGCTCCATTGATGTTTGCGGAGTTTATAAGGAGTTATGGGGGAATTGATGTTGTAAAGGGAGTGCCTTCTGTTGAGATATATGTTGAGGACTGGAGGGGTATGGAGCAAATTCCTCTGTTTTGTGGAGTTGTCAGGTCTTCTTCTGTAAATTTCAGGAACCAGAACAGGGAAGGGAAATTGACACTTGGACTTGAGGGATACTGGAGTTATATCCTTACGGAGACATCTCCAACGGACCTTGGGTTTTTGTCTCTTGGGGAGGTTGTGAAGGAGGGGAGAGATACTGTTTTGAGGTTTAGAAAAGTTGAGGTGGAGGAAAAAGGGGGAGGAATAAAGATTGGGTCTTTGAAGTTTCTCAACCTTCTTTACAAAAAGCTTAAGGGGGGGACAGAGAACTGGGCTTCTGGGAGGTTTGCTGGTATATATCTTGAAACTTTCTCAGAGGTTCTCAGAGATGTTATGAGGATAGACCTCAGGTTTGATAGGGGGACGGATTTTAAGGACTACCTCTTTGATAAGAGCTTCAGGGATATGTCTTTTCCCATATCTGAAGTTGCGCAACAGCAGAATATGGGTCAGAGTATTCTGATGTTTCTTTCTGATACCGTCTATCAGGAAGAACTAAATGTGTTTGGAGATTATGTATCTTTTGAAGATGAATCAAGTCCATTTAAAGTTGTGCATTCATTTATCCCTCTGACACTTGGAGACCTCCTTAAAGTTGAAAGTCTATCTGAACCATTTGCCAAAAAGAGTAAAGGACTTGATAGAGGATATGTTATACCCTATGAATACATCACAAGCTTAAGTTGGAGTGTTGGGGGGAAAGCTTCTGGTGTAAATCCGTCGGTGTTCGGGATTGGAGAGGAGGGGCTTGTGAAGTTTGTTCATCCCAAGCTCTTTTGGGGGAATTGGAGGTGGAATACGTTGAGAATATCTAAGATTGTATTTGTGGATAAGCATAGGAGCTTTGTTGAGGGGGTTGTGAAAAAGGTGAATGAAAGCCTGAAGGAAGAAAAGCCTCTTCCATCATTCACAACGACACTTGATAGATTTACAAAGGATATACTTTCAGTTCTGAGGGATGGCGGAGAGGTGTCTTTGGATTTCAGCTTGAGGTCGGAGACAAAGTTTAATGATTCACTATCTCTTTTCAAGGGGATGATGATAAAGGCTTTCACGTCCTATAACATTGATGTTGAAATTCCGTTCAATCCATTTATCCAGCCAGCGAGGGTTGTGGTTCTTGAGTTTGAGAAGGTCAAGTTTGTAGGGTTTATAAATGGAGTATCAGTTCATTATACATCAGATACTGGGGGAGGGACAATGAAGCTTGAGGTTAGTGGATGGTGGATGGAGGATGATGGAAGGATAGTGATGGCAGATGAACCTATGCTCAGGGGACTTTTACCTTCATTTGGGTAGAGTGGGGGGCTCCAGTAAAGAGACAGTTTGGAAGGTTATTGACGTTCATAGAGGCCGCATCTCCACCAAGTTTGATTGTCGGGTTTCCGTCAATAAGAACATTAGAATTTGAGATTATCTTGACTTCAGAGTTAGCAGTTATCTCTATCTTCCCGTTATCAATCTTTATGGTAATTGAATTGTCAGAGTATTCTATCTTCTTTGAGGAGGTGTCTATTTTGAGTTCTGTGGATGGGAAGTTGCAGTTAATCTTGATGTCCTTATTCCCATCTAATTTGAGCTTCAAATTGTTGTCGATGTTTATCTCTATCTCAGAGTCATCTTTGTCGTGTTTTCTCACATACCTTATATTTTCAGACTCCCAAAACCTCGTTATCTTCTTATCACTTATCACCTTTTCCGCTGTTGAGTAGAAGGGAACTTCTCCTAAAATGATTGGGCTTTTTCCATCTATGAAACCAACAACAACAAGAGAACAATCTGGAAAGCCATCTTTGGATACAAAGAGATGTTGGATAACCTTACTCAGGTCCTTGAACCTTGCTCCAGATAGTTTGCTCTCTATCTCCTTAACTCCGACTTTGTCTTTCAGGGAAATGATAGAGGTCAGAGGTTTGAGCCTCTTTTGGTCAAGCAGGTTCTGAAGGTATGGAACTTGTCGCAGAATACCTTTTACAGAACCATCTTCAAGTAAAGCGATGTCATAGAGAAAAGTCGGGCCTACATAGGTTTCGGATATAACTACCCCAAGATGGAGAAAGGGATTGGATTTGGACAACCTTTCGTCTGTTCTTACCTTCATATCAGAGTTATGGTGTCAGACCTCCTTAAAACAGCAAATTTCGGGTAATCTACGTAATAGTCCCTTGGTAGCCTCAAGCTCACTTGGGAGGAGAAGAAGTCTCTGGATTCTATGACGAACCAAAAGGGTCTTGCGTAATATTTGACTACAAGAGCTTTGGATTTTATAGGCCTTTTGAGGTAAATTCTCGATTCCTCCTTCAAGGGATTTTGGGGGTTGAGAGGTTTGTGTGAGAGGACTATGTCTTCTCCAGGAATTATACCATCATCAGTGGTTATGAATTCAATACCTGTGGGGTCGTATGGGAGGTCTATATACTCCCATTCTCTCTCTTCTTCATCGGAGAACCTGAGCTGGAAGGATATAGTCATATATTCGGGTTTGAGCCTATCATAAGGACTGAGAATTATATTACTTCTCACAACACAGTTTGATGATGAGGAGAATTCATCTACTCTTGTTCCAGAGAAATCTAAATCCCTGGAAGTTGAGGATGTGTTGAAGTAGAATACGTAGTCTGAAGTGTAGGGAAACCAGAACCTCCCTATACCATAACAACGAGTGCAGGTCGGGTCAGGTTTTCTGGAGAAGTCATCAAAGCAGGTGCAGAGTGAGGATTTTTCTATCCGAGACCAAATGCCGTGTTGGCGTATCATAAGGTCAAAGTAGGTTTTTGTGATACCGAAATCAATCCTCATGAAGTTTTTCTGTAAGTCATCGACTATATCTGCGACCTTTATTCTCATAGTTATAGATTAATTATTACTTGGAAAGAACTTGATAGGTTTTCGTTGTTATGAGACCTGCTTTGTGAAGGTATTTAGCTCCCTCTTCCAGAAGGAGAGCACCTATATCAGTCCTCCAGTTTGCGTGCTGGACATTGAGGTTGAGGGAGAGGGTTTTATACATCTTATTTATAGATTCAGAGAGAGTTTCCCCAGTTTGAGATATAATTGCCCCGTATGAATGGAACATAAGCTTTTTATTTATCACAGATGCTGAGGAAGGGAAAATCCCAAACTTCATAAGTTTGGAGTAGTCAGGATATGGGTCATCCCGAAGTCGGAGAAATTCAGGAGTAAGGCATGGGTTCATAGGGAGCAGGACAACACAGGAAACGATTTGGGATTTAGGTTTTATCTTTATGGGTTTTTCATCTATGAAATGCCTTACAAGTGAGGGGATTGAGATTCCAGAATCCAGGAAGAGTTTGTGATACTCATAAACTTCTGGGAACCCAATCCATCTTGTGTTCCACTCGAGGAAGTATAGTTTCCCCCGATCGAACGAGAAACGAAAGGTTGCTGATATATAAGTGTTTGAAACTGGGAGAGAGACACAGTTGAGGAAGAGTTTATATATTGGTTCGTCCTCACCAACAGCTATCGAGACAGTCCCAGCTTCACCTATGAGCCAGCCTGTTCCGTCTTCTCCTATGTTCTTGTGTTGGAAGTCGAGGGTAAAGAGTATAACTCTGTTTCGGGATTTTAAGAAACAGAAATCCACATCCATCCCTTCTATATAGGGTTCAAGAACTGAGGGGAAGACTGGAAAAGCCTCCATTCGGGATAGAAGATATTCCCTCGAACCTATTATGGTCTCTTTATAGTTCTTTATCACATACTTTCCTCCCTTCTCCATCTCTCTTTTCAGCTCATCAAGGGAGTGAATGGTCTTTTTGGGAATCATCGAGAAGCCGAGCCTTTTTCCCAGAAGGTTCCCAGCTTTTCTGTTTATCTCGAATTCAAAAAGGTAGGGGCTTGCACCCACGAAGGTTTTGTTCTTGTTGAGTTCGACGATGTCTTTGAAACTCATATCGAGTTGGTAGAGGTTGCAATGTGTAGCTATAAAAACAATAGACTTTGAGGGCTTGGGGGTGAATGGTTTGGCTCTATTTCCTGCAAGGGAGCGGAAGACTTCCGTATCCTTGTTCTCATAAAGGGCATCGAACTCATTGAACAGGAACTCTGCGTCCTCTCCTTCAAACTCAGGTATGTAGGAGAACGGGGGGTTATATATACTTATATCCATTCGGACACCTCCTCCTTTTTGAGGATTTTGTATTGTATTAGAGTTTTTAGGGTATGGCTTATCTTGACAAGAAATCTTGGGTTTATGAAGAACTCTGGAATTTTGGGCTTGGAGGAGTTGCGAATGCTGTTCAACACTTCAGAGCGGGATTTTCCGTATCCTATTATTACAATTGGGTATGGGTCTATTGTTATGGACTTTTTATCCTTGGAGTATGTGGGATTTGGGATGGCGATGTTCTCTGAGATGTCAGAATACGGGATAGTTATAGAGTGAAGGTTAAGGATTTCTGGGGTGGATTTGGAATATACAGATATTATATCTTTGGTGATGGCGCTAAGCCCAAGAGCATAGACTCCAGAGAATATAACTGGGGTTCTCTCGACAAACGAGTTCAGAAGTGAGTTTATTCTCAGGTGTTTGTGAATGAGAAATAGCAGGGTTTGAATAACTGGAGTTTTAAGGTGAAAGTGTATAGAGCTTTCATAGGAGGTTCCAGTATCAAGGTCTAAAAGGAGGTTGAGCTGAACTATGGCTGGAGTGTTCTCTATTTTGAGGTTTATGAGTTTTGAGAATATCGGGTGGTGAATCGGAAGGGGTATAAGGAGGCAGAAGGAGTAGAAGGGAAGGCTTATAAATCCCGTAGAGAAGATGGAGGCGGAGTATAAGCATAGGAAGCCAGTCTCAAGCCATCCAGTTCCAGTTCTTATTCCGATTACAGAGTAGCTTATATTTCTTTCCAACCAGCGTTCTATTCTTATGCGGGTTTTTGGATGCAAGTGGAATGAGAGAAGAGATTTCCATTCCTCTACCTCCTCCTCTCTCGCGTTGAGAAGGATTAGGGAGGAGTAGAGGTATTGGAGTTGGAATGGGGAGGAAGAGAAAATATCCCATTTTACCACCCTGTAGCATTTGGGTATATGGGAACCTTTGAGTAAGTCAAAGGTTGTTATGGCCTCTGAGAGAGGATAATCTGCTTTGGATAGCTCAGTTTTTATGTTGTCTTTACTTGGAAGGTTTATATATCCAAGGTCATCAAGCATTCTCGGGAAAAGAGAGGTATCTAGCACAAATGCAGGGAATGAGGATGGTTTCTTCTCAAGATTTTGGACGGATTCTGCATTTATCCCTTCAAGACGCAAAAGATTGAGAAGAAAGTCTCTATAATCTCCTGTTGTTATGACGAGCATTTTATGTTAAATTTAACAATAAACTCTCTAATCTTTTACTTACATTTGCATAATCCTTTTTGGATTTTATCTCTATAAATGTTATACCAGCGGATTTTGTGAAGTTTCTCAGCTTATCTGCGGAGGGTTTTTCGTAAAAGAAGGTGTCTTCTATCCAGAGTATGGGATTTAGTCCCCTTTCTATCATCTTTCTCACAAACTTTATCTTATACTCAATGTTGGGGAGTATCCCTTTTAGCCTGTGGTGTATGAGAAAAGCCTTATCTCCAAGTTCATCTGGGAGAATTACCCCACACTTTATCAGCGAGAGAAGAGTATATGGAGCTTCCTTAATGTTTCTTCCTGTCAGAAACACAACCTTGTATCCTCTTTTCATCAGAGTTCGTATAGGGTTTATTATCTCTGGGATAGGTTTATCCTTCATCCAAAGCTTTGGAATGAATTCCCCAGAGGGGGATAGTCTTTCTGAAGGGTCTATAACAGTATTATCTATATCGGAGATTATTATATCCCAAGCCATCTTTTTATGAGCTTAGAGGAGGACTTTATACTCCAGTGTGTTAATACGAACTTTGATGTTCTTGGATGAGGAGAGAAGAACGGGTCGAAGATTGCGGAGATGATATAGGGGTTCTTGAGTTCTATAAGGTCCTCCAGCTTATCCACATCCTCCTTGAAGAGAAAGTTGAATATCCCATTTCCATAAGGCGGACATATGAGGATGTATTCAGAAGCTCTACAGAAGGGAGCTTGGATACAGCCAAGTGAATGACCTATGAAAATGTCAGATGGGGGAAGATTTCTTCTGAAAGATAGAGAAAAATTCCCTACGAATTCAACTGACGGGAATAATCTGGTCAGAGATTTGTAAAAACTCTTTGGAGCTAAATATCCTCCAGCCAAAAGAACCTTCATAAGATATAAATTAAGCTTATGGAATATGGGGTTAATTGTTGTGATGAAATACTAAATGCGATAGATGTGGAATTCAGAGGAAGAGGAGAGGATATTGAAAATCTCTATAAATCAATACTCGAGAAAAAGAATGTTAAGGTGAAGAACATAGCCCTGATAATTAAAGCCAAATGTCCAAGATGCCAGAGGGTATATAACTTTCACTTCATCATTGTTGAGTGAGAGTAAATTAATAGTATGAGGCTTCTATTACAGAAGGTTGGTGCGTTCAGAGATATAAAGAGAGAGACACTCAGTCAGATAATACGGGTATCGGAAACTCTTGGGAGGTTTGAATCAAAGGAACTTAAGAGGTTCTTTATAAACAATAACTTCAGCGGTTGTATGAGAATACTGGAAATGCTCGAACTGAAAAATCCGTCATTGATGAAAAACCTGAGAATGCTTGAGAGACTTTACAATGAAATAAGGTTCATCATTGATGAGGGGTTGCTCATATGATGGAGAAGTTCGAGAACCTTATCAGAATTCTCAGGTATTTTTGGGAGTATTTTGAGAGGAAGGAGAAGTTTATAAGGGGGTATGGGGAATGGGTGGATATAGAGAGGAGGCTCAGAACCTATATCAAAGAGAAAAGGTGGAAGGAAGTTCTTGGGGTTCTGGAGTATATCAGGGATAACTTTGGAAGGTATAATGAATACATTTATATTAGGAGGTTCGTAGAGGAGATGATGGGGGAGCTTGCAAAGGGGATAAGGAGGAGGAGAAGAAGAAGAAGGGGATTGAGGAGGAAACTTAAGAGAGCGGTTCGGAAGTTGAGAGAGAAAATTGGGGCTACTATTGAATCCGCTACAAGGGAGAAGAAGGAGAAGGCGGAGAGAGTTAAGGAGCTTGGAGAGTTTGCGGTAGGTCATCTTACTGGAGAGATAGAATATCCAGAACATAGAATCAGAGAAACACTTGAGGAGCTTGCAGAAAAGGTTAAAGGAAAGGCGATGAGATTAGAAAGAGTCTTCAGAGCTCTTGGGAGCAGAACTGGAAGACCACCAGCTTCGCTATGGTATAAGATATACAACAGGGTTCTCCCTTATTACGGGAATAAAGAGAAAGCGGCAAGGATTACAGCTGGAATTATAAAGAAGTTGGCGAGAACAAAGGCGGGGAAAAGGAAGATAAGAGAGCATATAAGAAGAACCCAGTCTCCAGCAGGAGCGAGAGTCGTCAGAAGACTCAAAAGGCAAGCTCGCAGGCTTGAGAGGAGATATTCGAGAAAGTCTCTGACAGATAAGGAGAGGTTCAGAAAGCTTATAAAGAAGCTCAAACTTGTAGGATTATCGAATAGTTCTGCAGAGGCAATAGCTAAGAAAATAATGAACGGTAAGAAATGAGGTGGGAAGACATATATACACCATATATGAGGTAAGTAAAATCCCAGTCTCTTTCTGGCTTGAGAGGATATTCACCAAAGCTACAGAGGATTTTGTCAGGAAACTGACACCAATTCTTGTCATAAGAAATATAGACCCAAGAGCTTTTGACCCACAGAATCCACAAGCGGACAGACTTATGGGGGACGGGATACGCCAGATAGTAGAGAACCTCAAGGATACGATAACAAGGTTTTCAACAGAGAGAGATAAGGAAAAGCTTATGGAGATTAGAAGGGGGGTAGGAAGGAGATGGAGGAGGTTGAGTTTTGAGGAGAGGGTCAGAAGGAGGAAGATGGCGGTTAGAAAAGCTGTGAGGTTCTTATTCTATAAAAGACCTGAACTTATAACAGAACTGTATGGTGTTGCTGATGATGATGAGATGGATGCTATATGGAGGATAAGGAGAGGTATGAGAGTTCCTGCTGAAGATGTTGTCAGAAGTCTTAAGGCTCTCGAGAAGCTGGCAAGGAAGAGGTTCAAGGAGGGGAAAACAGTTCCCACCCTATCGGAATTGCAATTACAATACTTCCGCAGTTTCCCTTTGAGGGCTTTCCATTCAAGAGAGGATAGAAATAAGGTAAGAGGGGAGATAGAGAAAATCATCAGTAAGAAGATAATACCTAACCTGAGAAACTTTCTCATTGAGGCAAATGTTCCGTTTGACCAAAGAAGGCTTGAGTATTTGAAGAGGGGGATAGCGGAGGAGTTTATAAGGGAGTTAGGGAGGAATGTATATGGAATTTATTACAATATAGCTACTCTTGCCAGATTTACACCAGAAGAGAAGAAAGAGTTTATAAGAGAGGAAAGAAGGGAGGCATTGAGGAGATGGCTCAGAAGATGGGGATTGAAAGAGCTATACGAAAGGCTAAGGGAGGAAACCAATCCGAGGAAGAGAGCGGGGATAAGAAGGAGTATAAGGGCTAAGCTTAAGAAGCTTTGGGATATGATGGTCAGGAGGAGGAAGGAGGTATCAAGGAAGTTTCACAGAGCTATAAGAATGATGAGCAAGAGAGTTTCACCAGATTAACATATTCTTTATGAATATCGTAGCTGTGGGTAGAGGGGAAATTCAGGTCAAGGATAATCTTGTGAGAATTAAAGGGGTAGCGAGCACAGGGAGTATAGATAGGGATGGGGAGAGAGTGCTAGTTGAGGGGATAAACTTCAAGCCACTACTTGAGTATGGATACTTTACGTATGAACATAATCCCTTTAATGTTATCGGATTTCCAATAAAGGCATGGATAAAGGACGGGAAAATGTATGTGGAGGGGATTTTGTTCAAAGACAATCCTCTTGTCAAGTATCTTATGAGAATTCAGAGGTCATTTGCTAAATCTGAGGGATGGGGAATGAGGGGGGTGAAGATGTCTATAGAGGGATACCCAAGAGTGAAAGAGGGTGGGATTATAAAGAGAGTAGATGTCGTGAATGTGGCTATAACCTTGTATCCAGTAAATCCAGAGACATGGGCTGTGGTATCGAAAGCTTTCTCACTTGAAAATATGTGCAAGGTCATCAAGGGAGAGATGGTGTTTAATCCAATAACTACGGGATACGAGACAGATTCAAGGAAGATGGAGGGAGGAGATGCTTTGAGGGAGGAAGGAGAACTTGGGGAGATAATCAATATACTCAATGCTCTTGTCATGAGAGGGGATGAGAAAATACTGAATTTCATTCAAAGAGCATTGAGAAGGAAAATACATCCAAGCTATGCTTTACTCCTTTTGGGACTAAAATATAAGTATGGCGAGAAGGGCGTATCGTAGTATAATCAGAACATCAGTATCAGAGCTCAGAAAGCTTATAAATCAGCATTTTAAATCAGTATCTCAGGATATTTCATTCCTTTCGAGATTTGGTTTTCAGAATGCTGAAAGTATAGCAGGTAAGATAGATAAGCTTGAAAAGGCATATGAATTTGCTCTTGGTATAAATAACGAGTTCTTGCAGTATAAGCTACTGAGGATAATAAATAGAGCTTTGTTTCTCATAAGAAAGCTTATTGTTGAGAAGTTTGAGATGGTATCGAAGTCAAAAGCGAGAAGCTATATTGAAACCGTTAGAACTCTTCTCAACTCTTCGGAGGGAATTCCTTCTACAGCACAATTTCTGGAGACGATAGTGAGGAAAGAAGAAGGAAGAAGGTCAGGTCTTCCTCTTGGAACAATTATGGGGAAGGTTGGGGAGGAGAGGAGTGGAGAGGATGTGGAGAGGGTAATAAGATATGCTATTGGGAGAACAAAAGAGCTTATGAGAAAGGAGTTTGGGGTCTTTGAGAAACTCTATGAGGTTTATTCAAGGTTTATACAGATGGAAAGTGAGGAGGAGAGAAACAGATTTATTCAGAGTGTGGAGAACGTTATCAATGAAAGTAAGGTTGCTCTTGAGAAGTTTAAGGGTATTGTAAGGGGGGTTGAGAGGTATCCTGATTCTCCAATTTACAAGGTTGTTCAGAGTAGTCTCAATTACTTTGGAAGGGCATTTGAAGGATGGGATGCAATAAGGGGGATAGAGGCTATAATTACTAAACTTGAGAAGAAAAGGAGATGAAAGGTTATGAGTGTAGTTAAGGTTATACCGGTCAGAATAGTAAAATATGTAGGAGCGGGGCTTGATAGGTTTGTATGTGTTGTGATTTTTGAGAAGAACGGGAAGCTGAGATGGTTCAGGTATGTTTTCGATGTTGTTGACGGGAAATTCTATATTGTTGGAAGAAAGCCAGTTAAAGCTGGTAGTGTCTCGATTATCAGAAAGGGGGTCAGAATTGAAAGTGTTATAGACAGGTTCAGGGAAGATATAAGAAAACAGATGATGAAACAAGAGGGGGTTATAAAGAGAGCCATACTCGAGAGGGTTGTAAAGACATTATCCAGATTTTCTGGAGTTAAAGAGGGAAAGATAATGCAGGTGTTCAATATAGAGATAAGCGATATAACTCTTATGAACCCACAGTCAACGAATTGGAGGTTATCTGGAGACAAATATACCGTTGGAGTTAAGGTGCCAGTTATGGCTGATGTTGTTCTGAGGGGTAAAGGAGAGTCCAGAGTTGTAGCTATTGATAGTATTCTTCAGCTTGTTGAGGGGGTGGGGAGGGAACAGGAAGCGAGGGAGGTTTCTGTGAGACCTGAGTATCACATATCTGGGGTTATTGTGGAGTTTGTTGTTCCGGTTGAGATAATAGGGGATACAGTGAAGGTTGATGTGAGAAATATAAAAACCATATCTTCTCCTCTGACAACATCACAGATAGTGATACCAAGTGGCCTTGTAGATGAGATGAAGGTGATAGCAGGGAGGATGAAACCAGGGAAAGAAATTACTCCTTTGGTCCATGGATTTCATTCATCAGAGAAGATGCTTGCAAAAGACCCGACAAATATGGTTCTGTCTTATTTCAAAAAGAGAAGTGAGCATGAACTTCCAGTGGGTTTGATGCACTTTGTGAATTTTATACCTGGAGAGAGAAGGGAGATAGGGGAGATGAAGAGGGCGGTGATGGAGGATGTCAGGGCGGTGGATGCTATACTCAAGTTTCTTGAGGTTTCAAGGTCAAGGATTACTGGAGGTAGGAGCCTTATGGATGTAATAGATTTCGATGGGGACCCAGTTTATGGTATGATGATAAGGGTTGGAATTCTCAGTGGGGAGAGAGATGTTCTTGACCAGGGTTTCTGGAGAAGGGTGAGGAAGGAGCTTTCGGATATACTTATTGAACTTGATATGATTTCATCCAAGTTAGATGAGCTTGAAAGAAGAATTGTTGACAAGAGGATAAAGACGGACAGGGAGTTCATGGAGTTCATTGAAAGAGAAGTGAAACCTCATCTCAAGCATATTATGATAATTGTAGTCCCAGAAGAAGGGATGAAGATGAGAATGAAAATAGGATTTAGGACGAGGCTTTTTGATGAGAATGAATTCAAACAATCATCAAGGGCGATTCTGACATTTCTCATAAAACTCTCAAGGATTATCAAGGATAAGATAAGGGAATTGAAGGAGGGGGTAAGGAGTGGGAGATTGGTAGAGGATATAGATATTAGCGAGGAAGAGGTAAAGAGAATACTTGAATCATTTGTAGATAAAGAGAAAAAGCTGTTTGATAATACGGAAGTTGTTTCAGGTATTCTTGGGAACATAAGAGGGTTTCTTGGTGGGTTTGCCAACTCTGCTGTTTGGAATGAGATGAGAGAAGCTATTTTAAAGGAGATTATGAAGGAAAGGGGGAAGGAGCCTTACCTTTCACGGGTGGAGGTGTTTGGTTCTAAAGAGGAGTATGAGAGGGTAATGAGGGAGATAGACAGAAAGATTGAGAGGGTTTTCTGGAAGCTTGCTATGGAGGAGTTAAAGGATGCGGTCAGGAACTTTAAGGTGGTGTATGGGAAAAAGCCAGAGATATCCTTGGATGAAATAAGGGGGAAGTTCTTTGACTTTGCGGTTCTTGGTCATTTTGGGGTATTAAATGGTAGCTCTATTTCAAAGTTTATGAAGGAGGTCTATAAGGTTTTGGTTAGAAATAAGCAAGAAGGTTGGAAGCTTATAAGGGATTTTGTTGAGTATGGGATTATTCAGAACTCTTTGAAGGAGAGGTTTAGCGGGGAGAGTATGAGGCAGATAATAGCTAACAGAGCGAAGCTGATAGATGAGATACTGAAACTTGTATCGGAGAAGAAGGGAGAGGTGGGGAGAGATGAACTTATAGCGATTGTCGAGAGAATTGCTGGAGAGGGGACTTGGAAGAGGGAAACATCTCTTGGGGAGGTTGCTTTGAGGCAGGTTATTGAGACTGGCGTGAAGAATATACGTGGGGAGGTAAATGTAAAGGAGGTTGTGGATGAGGTGATAGAAAACAATAGAAATCTTGTGGATAGGATTTTATCGAGAATTCCATCAAAGCTTTCTCCCAACAATCTGAAGGACTTTATCATGGAAACTCGAGAGTTCAGGGAATTGATGAAGGTGGCTACAAGTTATGTTATGAAGAAGTCGGAGATAAGAGATGAGATGGATTTAATAAGGGCTATAAGGGGGGATAATGATTTATGATTGAACAGGTGGTCAAGCCTCTTGTGTATATGAATTTGATAAGATTTGGGAGGCCAATTGATAAGAAGGGAACATTATATATTGTGAAGGGAGATGGGGAACTTAGGGATAGAATATTGAGTTCTGTAGTGAATTACCTCAAGCATATAGGCTTGATGGTTAAAGAATGGAGGGATGAAATCGTCAAAAGGGCGGATGAGATACCAGGAATTGTTGGGAGAATGTTTGAGGATATATATGGGGTGGTTGGGGAAAAAACACCTGAGGAGGTTCTGAAGAAGATGCCAGAGAAGTTTTCATCTGATTCAAAGGTTCAGAACATTTTGAGGGATTACTCTTGGCAGACAGGGAATTTGGGGTATAGAGCTTATAACGATTTCCTTCTTGGAAGAGGAGAGTTTCTTTATCCTCCCGAGAAGGATAAGTTGAAGTTTATGAGGTCTGTTTTAAAATCAGATGTAGTTGGAGAGAGGAGGGTATTGCTTCCGTTATGATAAATCTATCCTTGAATTCCATTGGACTTAGAGAAGATAATGTTATAAGGTTGGATAGAATAGTTGAGAGAACCCCAGCTACGGTGGAGATAACGCCTGCAGACCTTACGGCTGCTTGGCTTATAAAGACATATTTCTTTGGAATACCATTGACGGACCAGTTTGGGAACAGGCTTCCAAATGATGTTATAGAGTTCAACATCGGGATGGGGATAGACAAAGCTCAGAATGAGTTCAAGATAAGGATACTTCATGCAGAGGTTGATGAGCAGCACGATTTTACTCTTACCAACTGGACCCATTATGTATATATCCAGCTTTGGAACAGGCCAGTGATTGAGATAAAGAAAGCTTCTGTTATGATAGGGCATGCTCGGGTTAGTGAGATACCGAAGGATTGGATAGTAGTCAATAGACATACGGGAGAAATGTGGGTTTTACCGATATTACCTGGGTATTTCAATATTCCGATTGAAAAGATATGGAGTTTCTATATTCCGCAGATGTTGGGAATGAATTATATGCCTGCTATGCTTTTCATAACCTCTAAAGTTGGGATGGAGGTTATAGACAAGCTTCTTGTAGACTACATCGGGATGAATGCATCGATACAGATATTCAATATATTGGGAGATATAGTTCTTGGAGCGGGAATTGCGTCTATATCTCTTTCTATAGAGGGGTTAAGTCAGAGTATAGGAACTACTTCATCTGCAGAGAATTCGGCATATTCAGCAAGAATAAGGATGTATCTGGAACAGCTCAAGGTTATAGAGAGGACATTGAGAAGTAAGTATTCAGTTCCATCGGCAACGGTGATTGATTAAATTATAGAGTATGGATGAGATACTGAGTTATTCATCTTTGACCTTGTTAGTTATAAGAATCTTGGCGGATACACATATCGGTAGAATTATGAGAATTGACATTTTGTGGAGGTTTATTGTCAAGCTTGTGTCATTTTTTCCAGTGATAGGGGAGGTTCTGGGTAGAATAAAGGAGATGGCAGAAGAGTATGATAGGGAGAAGAGAAAAGAGCTTATTCTCAAGCTTCTTCCGACAATCTATATATATGTTGAGAACACAATGAGAGGGGTGGTTGGTGAGGATAAAAAGAGGGTTTTACTTTCTCTCTTGAGAAAGGAGGTAAATCTAGAGGGGTTGGAGGATTTTGTCAATCAGGCTCTTGAGAACATAAACAAGGCGCATAAGGAGAAGGGGATAGATGGGGTTGTGGAGACTGTGAATTCGATTCTCAGAAAGCTTATAGATACGGGGAAGAAAGTAGGGGGTTTTATTGGTTCTTTGGTATCAGGAATACTCAAGCTATGATTCCGACTTGTTATGAGTGGATGAGAAAGAACTGGTTTATAAAGGGGAGGAGATTTACTGCAGAGAGCAGAAATTTCCTGTATCATAGACCATTTCAGATACAAATTCTGAACTCATTTCCAGAGACAATAGTTGTGATGAAAGCAAGGCAACTTGGAATATCGGAGGTGATACTCGGGAAGCTCACTTACTTCTGCCTTAATACTCCCAGAGTTTTATGTGTTTATGCCTTTCCTGTATCGTCAAAGGCATATGAGTTCTCCAAGATGAGGTATGAGCCAGCGATAACAGAAAATCCGATATTGTCAAGGGAGATAAACAGTGAAACTTGGTCCGTGTCAATAAGGGGGTTTAAAAACAGGTCTTTCATACTCTTTGAGTCGGCCTTCTCTCCGTATATGGGAGAGGCAAGGGCTGTGGACTGTCTTGTGCTTGACGAGTATGACAGGATGAAGGAGGAATCAGTGAATGCTTTTTACGAATCTCTATCATCGTCCCAGTATAAGTTTAAGTGGTATGTATCAACTCCGACATCAGAGCTTTCTGGAATATATGTTCAGTGGAAGATGGGGACAAGGAGTAGGTTCTTCTGGAAGTGTGAGAGGTGTGGGGAGTGGCAGAATATTGAGTATCCGAAGAATATAAATGGGGATTGGGATAAGTTCGAAAACCTTCTCAGCGGTAAGAGGCAGGTGATAGAGGAGTTGAGGTTTGAGAAGGTGTGTAGGAGGTGCGGGAGGGTTTTGGACCTTCTGAACTCCAAATGGGAGTGGGTAGATGAATATCCTACAGCGACTTCTTCCTCCTTCCATATATCACAGCTTGATGCTCCCTGGATTTCTGCATCGGAGATAATGAGGAAGAGGATAACTATGGGGGATGAGGCACAGTGGTATAATTATGTTCTTGGTGCTCCAGTTAAGTATTCATCTACAAGGTCTTTGGAGCAGAAGATAATAGCTTTAGCTTCATCTATAGCATTTGATGAACCAAAGGAGGTAGAGGGTTTGAGGATAGCGGGGATAGATTGGGGGAACAGTAATTATGTTGTAATACTTGAGAAGGGAAAGGGAGAAACGATAAGGCTTGTGGATTACTTTCAGGTTCCAGTAGATGATATGAACATTCTTGGGTCTATAAAGAAGCTTTCGGATTATCTCAAGGCTTATGATGTCAAGAGGGTTGTTGTTGATTTTGGATATGGAAAGGATAGAGCGGGGATATTGAAAAAGTATATAGGAGTTCCCATTGTGATGATGAGGTATTCCAATACGTCTTGGGGTGCTTTTTCAGAGCCAGTGCAGTCAAGGGAGATAAGGTGGATGTATAATGTGGGGAGGCAGTATCTTTTAAGAAGAGTATGTGAGAGTATTCTGAACTCAAGGATTATATTCCCGCATGTTCAGAAGATTAAGGGACTCCTTGGGCATTTTAAGAACTTCATATGGGTGAAGAATGAGAGGGGAGAGGATGAGTTTGACACTGTTGGAGAAGACCATTACATTCACGCTTTCGGGTATGCTTTGCTTGGGTTTGAGATATGGAGGGGTGTTGAGGAGAATATCGTTGTGGATTCTGTAGATATAACGGGGAGAGAGGAGGTAGAAAATCCTTGGGATAATTTCTCTCCGCAGAGAATTCTGGAGATGAAGGAGAAACCTCTTGGAGATATACTATTTGATGTTATTGGGTAGTTAATTTATCTCTATGATGGAATTTGATGGAGTTCCAAAGTCAGCATTAGTTCAGCCAACTGGAGATATTGGGTATTATGTATCCACATACTTCACAGATATAATCTCAGATAGGGATAAACCTACAGGACTTGCTTATAAACTCTTGAAGTCGGTAGCAGAAAGGGTCTCTGTAGTGAATGCAGTGATAAGAACGAGAATACATCAGGTGGGGGCTTTCTGGAAACCTGCCAGATACTCCAAGGGCAAGAGAGGATTTCAGATAAGGCTCAGAAATCCAAGAAGGCAACCGACTCAAGCAGAGCAGAAGCTTATAGAATATCTCGAGAAGTTTATAGAGTTCTGCGGAGATGATGAGATATTATCAAAGTATGGGAGGAAGGGGATTTTAAGAGATAAGTTTCATACATTCCTCAAGAAGATAACAAGGGATAGGCTCGTTTATGACCAGATAAACTTTGAGATAGTCTTTAATAGAAAAGGGAAGCCTGTTGAGTTCTTTGCTGTCGACCCTTCTACGATAAGGTTTGAGGTGAAAGCAGATGGAACGACGAGGATATATCAGGTGGTAGAGGGGAATATAACTGCAGAGTATGAACCTGATGAAATGGCGTGGGTTGTAGCAAATCCTCGCTCTGATTTAGAGGTTCAAGGGTATGGTTATCCAGAGGTAGAATCACTTGTGAGGATTGTGACGAGTATTCTTTATGCGGAGGAATACACTATAAGGTTCTTCCAGTCTGGAGCTACCCCTATGGGTTATTTTACAATAACTGGGGTTGATATGCACCAGAATCTCATTGAGAAGTTCAGAAGGATGTGGGCGACACAGCTTATGGGAATTATGGGGGCGTGGAAAATTCCTATTATCGGGCTTCCAGAGGGTGTGGATTTGAAGTTCGAGGCATTAGCAAAACCTACAGATATGCCATTTCAGGAATGGACTACATTTCTTGTCAATATCACCTGTGCTATATTTCAAATATCTCCAGACCTTATAAATTTCCCATCAAGGGGAGGGAAGGACCTTGCAGCGGATAGGGATTCAAGTATTGTGGAGAGGAAGATACTTTATCATCCAGACAGGGGTCTTTATGGGATTTTAGATACAATAGCTGAAGCTATAAATGAGTATATCGTTTGGAAGCTTTCTCCAGATATAGAGTTTGAGTTTGTTGGAATAGAAAGACTTGATGCACTGACGGAGCTTGATATGAGGATAAAGAGTCTTGATTTTATGACTATAAACGAGATAAGAGCTGAGATGGACCTTCCTCCTCTTCCTGCTGGAGATATAACCTTGAATTCAACATATGTCTCTCATCTTGAAAGGGAAAAGGAGATGGAACTTGCTAAACTTACGACTCCCCTGACAATAAGAGCAATGGACATGCAGAGTAAAAAGGATTATAATAATAACTATGGAACTGGAAGATAAAGGAATTGAGGAGCTTCTTGAGGAGGTAGAGAAGGAGATAGAAGATGAAGAAGGAACTGTGGTATCTGGTGAGGAGGGTTCTGGGAATATTGGAGAAGCTATTGGTAAGAGGAGAGGAACTCTTGGAGAATTTGAGGAGCTTGATTGGGATGAGAGACTTCAGAAGGCTGAGAATGTAGAGGGTAAGGAGGATGAGGATGAGGAGGAGAAAAAGGGAGAGAAGGAGAAGGAGGATGAGGAGATTGATGAGCTTATAAAGAAGGTAGAGGAGGAATATGCGAAGGCGGTTAAGAAGGCTAAAAGTGGTGGAGAAGAGAATATCGAGGAGGAGGAGGAAGAGGAGGAGGAGGAGGAAGAAAAGGACGAGGAGCTTGATAGAATTATAGAGAAAGCTTTAAAAGAGGAGGAGGAAGAAGAAGAGGAGGAAGAGGAAGAAGAAGAGGAGGAGGAACCTCAAACAGTTAAATCTGAGCTACTTTATTACCTTGCTAAGGCTATGATAAAGGTTTTGGATAAGCTTGATAGGTTTGAGAGTAAGATTGAGGAGATAAGGGATATTAAGGAGGAGATAAGGGTTGTGAAATCTCTGATTGATGATTATTACTCAGTTCCGACTGCGAGAAAGTCTGTGGTATCAATTGGGGATTCAAGTAAGATGACTGGAGAGGTGGTGGATAGAATTATAGAGAATCTTGCGAAGAACGGGGATAATAGATTTACAAATGAGGAGATAACTACATTTTATCTTACAGGGAAGATGTCAGACAATTTGAAGAAGGTTATAATTGAAGAAATTAAAAAGAATGGAGGTGTAAGGTAATGGACTTTGAGGGTTTAGCAAATCAATATCTTGGAAGTAATGATACAATATATGGCTCCACTCCTATACAGGATGTGGAGGATTTGAAGAAGGCACTTCAGACAAGCTATGCTACGGATGTAGCGAGCTATACTGGAGGGGATGCCTTGAGGTTGCAGAGTCTTGAGAAGGCCCTGCATATCATCACATTTAGAGCTCAGCATCTTGTGTTATGGAGGGAGATAGAGAAGGATATAGCTTATTCTACTGTTGAAGAATATACCTTGTTGAAAGGATATGGAAGTGATGGTGGGATATCGTTTGTAGGTCAGACTGAAACTCCTATTGAATCAGTTGGGGATTATGAAAGGAAGGTAGCTTTTGTTAAATTTATGGGGGTTGTTAGGTCTGTATCTCTTGCTTCTGTCCTTGTTAGGAAATTGGTTCCAGATATTATAGGCAGGGAGACAACAAACGGGATTATGAAGATACTTGCTGATTGGACTTGGGCTATGTATTGGGGAGATTCGAAAAAGGTGAGGAATTCTACTCAGGAGGGTTTGGAATTTGATGGAATTATATCTGTAGTGGAGAGAGAAGTTCCTCAGAATGTGTATGACCTGAGGGGAGGAATAGACCTTGATAGAGCCTTGTCTTATCTTGCGGAGGTTATCTACAACCAGTATGGAACTATAAATAGGTTATTCGCTCCATCTGGAGTTATACAGAAATTCACTCAAAGCTACTATGGGCAACAGAGAGTATTTATTCCTACAGCGACTGGAGGGATAGGGGCAGGTTTCTTTATATCCCAGTTTGATACCATTGCAGGGACTGTGTTGTTCAGGCCTGATGCGCTTTTCAGACCACAATATACATATTCAACAACAGCGACATCCAATCAAGCTCCAAATCCACAGATAACTGTTAATGCCGCATTTGCGAATAATACGACAGCCGATTGGTCTAAAGGAAATGTAGCAGGGAATTCGGTTCAATATGCTGTAGTTGCAGGGAATACAAGAGGGCTTAGCGCTCCAGTGCAGACTGCATCAGTTTCGATTACTGCCAACGAAACGAGGGCTATTAGGATAACGATTACCGAAGTGAACCAAGGAACAATTCCAGCGCAGTTTTATGTGATATTCAGGAATGATATTGAGAGTAATGGTAGGAGATCTGGGTTTGGGGTTGTTGCTGTGATTCCAGCTTCTTCCTTACAGCAGAACAATACGATAACATTTGAGGATACGAATAGAATTCTTCCGAACTCAAAGACTGCAGTTGTTGGGAACTTTACAAGGGAATGTCTTGTGTTTTCAAGATTACTTCCTCTTGTTAGGGTTCCTCTTCCTGTGGTAGGGCAAGCGATTCCCTGGATGATACTTCTTTATGGAGTTCCAAAGTATTACAATCCAAGGTGGCTTGGGGTTATCAGGAATATAGATTATGTGAGGACCATCTAATGGGGGGTATTGATAGATGGAGATAAAGGATGTTGAGATAAGCGAGGGTTTGAGAATTCTTGGAAGTATGATTACTGTAGATCCAGAGATTGACAAATATTACATTGTTGAGGTTGTCAGTTTGGATACTATCAGAATAATGTCTTTTGACCCATTTACTGGAGAGAGAGGGGGGATAGAAGAGAGCGAGGCTTTGAGGGTTCTTGAGCTTATAGAGGGGTGGGTGAGGGCGAAGTAATGTGGCGGTATTTATTAAGGGGTTTCAGAATCCCAAGGAAGCGGAGAGGGTTCTTGGAAATTTCGATACAAGGGACAGGATAATTCTTGAGGTTGTAGACCCAAAGGAGTCTCAGGCGAAGGTATCCGTAAATAAGATAGTTCAGACTTTATTTGGGGAGAGAGTAAAGTGGGAGGATTGGGGTAGGATAGAGGTTATACCAAATCCTCAGGAGTTTAATACGGAGCTGACATTTACGAATTCTGTAGCTATAACTCCGTTTAATGTTTATGTGGATTCTGGGGGGATAACTGGTGGAACTATAACTTTATCTGGTAAGGTTCCAGTTCAGGCGCGTGGGATACTTGAGCTTGGACAGGTTTTACAGTTTATAACGGGGTTGTCTTCGATTGGATGGGGTGGGGATGCTTATAGGATTATAAAAGCTATGTCGCTGATTACTCCAGACCTTCTGAAGATAACGGGGTTTGCGCAGATTGTGAAGCTTATAGGGGTTTTAGCCAAATTCAGTCAGGAGCTGAAGGAAGGGAAACCTGTGAGATTGAAGTTCAGGAATACAAGGTTTCAGGTAGCCTACTGGGTTATTCCAGAGAGGGTGAGTATAACTCAGAGTTCGGCCAATCCTTTGACTTTTTCATACAGCCTTGCTCTTGTGATTCTCGGGTCAGCGGAGGAGAGGATAGAGAAGTTGAAGATAAAGCCACTTGATGTTCTCAAGGTAGTGCTTGGGGTTGGGAGTGTGATAAGGAGTGCGATTTCTATTTTAGGACAGTTTGTGTCTTTGAGGGGTATTACCTCTCAGGTTTTGTCGTTATCAGAGCTTCTTCCAAAGGTTTCATCATCACTAAAAGGATTATGGCTCAAGATTCTTAGGGAGTGGGAGGATTTTACAGATGCTTTGGGGAAGCTTGTGGGGAGTTTTTCATCGGAGGAGGTTAAGGAGATTTTGGTGAGGGGTGAAAGTAAGTTTATTGAGGGGAGAATAAGGTCGATGTCAGATAGGGTTGAGGAAGACAGGAAAATGAAGGAGGGACTTGCGGGGAGCTATAAGGTGGTATCAGATTTTGTGAAGGTAGCGGGGGGTGAGGAGAGGATAGAGGTTTTAAGAGAGGGGATAAAAAGGGCTCAGAGTGTGAGTTCTCCAGAGATGTCTGTTATAATACAGACGGTTATGCTTTCCGCTTCTGAGGGGGAGAGGATGATTGCCAGGGGAAGGGTGAAGGATGAGGAGAGGGAGGCTTTTGGTATTAGGGTTGAGAAGGCGAAATCTGTATTTCCTTCTCCATTGACTTTGAGAAGTCCAGAAGGGGGAGATATTGAGATTCCCAAGGTAGAGAGGTCAGAGAGGGAAAAGGAGATAGATAGGGAGCTTATGAGTGCAGTTCAGTCGGACCCAAGGATTATAGGTGCGACGAGGTATGGGGATTTCAGAGCGGGGTATGCGATAAAGGAGGAGGAAGGTAGTGAGAGAACAAAGAGGGAACCTGTGGCTATAGATTTTATGTTGAGAGAGGGGCAGGTGGTTTTGAGGAGAATTGAAGATAAGTATGATTTTGATATTGAGGAGGGGATGTATGTTGTTAGGGAGAGGATAAAGGATTTCTTCGGGACAGAGAGGAATACGTATATTCTCACTCCAGATTTTGGGGTGGCCCTTGGAGATACTATTGATGATGTAATTGATAGATTGAAAGCTACGTTTGATTTTATAGATATGATTGTTGTAAGGGGGAGGAAGATGAGGGAAGATGGATGGGAGGCGGAAATAGAGGTAAGGACTAAAAAGGGAGAGGTAGTTGTGGTATGATACAGGGGAAAAACTATGAGGATATTTTAAATGAAGTAAGGCAGAGGCTTAACTCAAGGCTTGGCGTGAATTTCACCTATGACCCAGGTTCATTTGCTTCAGTCCTGACGGAGCTTATAGCGTTTGAGATATATGATATTTACACTCAAATGTATAGGAGTTTGACGGGATTTACTCTTGATACAGCCAGTGGGGAATTACTTGATAAGAGGGCATTGGAGTTTGGGATGGAGAGGATAAAGGAGGTGAAGGCTCAGGGGGTAGTGAGGTTCTTTATATCGGAGGATGTTGTGGACCAGAGTGGGAGGGCTTTGAGGGATATTTATATTCCTGCTGGGACTTTTGTATCTACTGATCCGTTTGAGACTGGAAACCCTTACAGATACATTCTTCAGAAGGATATTCTTATTCAGGTTGGGGGAAATGTCTCACAGGATGATAATGGGAATTATGTAGTGGACGGAATATGTGTTGCGGAGAAGGGAGGGAAGGAGTATAATCAAGATGTGGGGAAGGTTAAGGTTTTGGCGGAGGTTATTCCCGAGGTCAAGAAGGTGGAGAATATAACTCCGATGGGAGGTGGGAGGGATAGGGAGACGGATGAGGAGTTCAGGAGGAGGATAAAAGCTTACTGGCAGTCTCTGACAAGGGGGACAGTGAAGTCTTTGGAGTATGCTGTATCTCTTGCGAATTTTGAGGGGAAGTCTGTTGTGTCTTATGATATTGTGGAGGATTTTCTTACTGCTACGGTTCTTGTTTATGTGGATGACGGGTCAGGGACTTTGTCTCAGAGTTTCAGGCAATATACTCTGACATTTACAGTTCCAGAAAATGGAATGATTTATTTCAGGCTTCCTCATAAGTCTTTGGTTATGGGGTCAGTTGAGGTGAGGGTTAATAACTCTTCACTTTCTGAGAATCAACACTATTTTGTGAGGTATCCAAGCGGTCTGATAAGGTTCAATCCTCCAAGGTCGCAGGGGGATAGTGTAGAGATAAAGTATAGAGCTTATTATGGGCTTATTCCCAAGTGTCAGGAGATTATAGACCAGTATAGACCTGCTGGAGTATATGTATATGTAGTCCCTGCTAATACTGTTTTTATGAATGTTGTGGTTAATGCGAGGTATGTATCTCTTTCAAGAAGTCTTCAGGAGGTCGAGAGTGATATAAAGTCTGCTATTACAGATTATTTCTTAAAACTCAAGGTGTCAGAGAATGTTCAGATATCAGGACTGGTATCTGCAGTTATGGGAGTCAGGGATGTCTATTCTGCTGATGTAATTGTGAATAATACAAGCTCAGGGGAGGTTGTTGTAAATCAGGGGTATCTTGGAAGGGTTGGAAATATACAGGTCAATCTCCAGCTAGTATCACTATAGCTTAAAGTTATAATTATATGAGTGGAAGAAAACCAGTATTCTATGGGTTTGAGAGACTTGAGAGTCAAGACATTGAGAGAATATCCAAGTTTGCTTATGAGTTTGATGAGCTTATTCTCTCTGCGATAGCGGAGGGAAGAGGGAAGCCGTTCTTGTTTGGGAGGGCCCCTGAGGTTTGTGTAGATACGGTTCTGAATAAGATTAAGGTTAAGAACCTGTATGGGTATTCGAAGGGGAAGATTATAGTTCCAGCTTATTCTGACTACCAGGCAGAGGCGAACATAACAGGAACAGGGACTTGGTATGTAGTCGCAGTTCCAAGACCTCCTTTGCTTCCTGATTCAAGCCAGTATGAGTGTAGGGTATTCTTTGACCCACAGTCTTGTTCAGAATCTCATAGATTATGTCCAGTTTATGAGTATATAAGAACTTATCGCATAGAGGTTAAAGATAATGTATTGGATGATGAGCTTGTTGTAGGGATATTAAATGGGACTGATTTCACTCCAAGATACGAACTTCTGTTCTATCAGAATGGGAATTTGAATCCTATAGATTCTCAAGAACCAAGACTGTTTAACATCAGGGAGTTCTCATCCTGTGTTCTAAAGACAGTAGCGGATATAAAGGAAAAGGAGAAGACCTGTCCAAGATGGTATTCCCCAATAAAGCTATCGGTATCAAGGCACCAGGAGGTTTATGATACAGACCAGACAGGGCAACAATCTTCAACAGATAAGGTTTATGTGGATAGAAATAATGGGAAATTCCAGTATATCACAGATAATATCGTGAGATGGGAGGTTCTTGAACAGGGGGTGATGAACCTTTATTCCTCACAGGGAAATGTGTTCTGTGTGAATGAATACGGGAGCGGAAGGTTTTGTGGGAGCTTGGTTGTATGCGGAGACCTTATGGTATATGGGAATACGTCCTATATATGCACACGGAACCTTGTTGTAAGAGATAACATTATAGAAATAAATAACGGAGCACCGCAGAACTGGACTGGGGAGGCGGGGATAGCAATAAATGAGGGAGATGGGTGTTTGATGATAGAGGAAAGGAAGAGTCAGAATTCAAGATATATAGATGTGTTCAGATGTGTTGATGGAAATAGGTCTCCCATAGATGCCTCAATATATGGAAGGTGGGTTGCGAGACATTCTGATGTTCTTGGATGGAATAGGATAAGTTGTAATTATTGGTGGGATGGAAGCAACTTACATCTCTACTGGAATAGAATATATAGGCTGGATTTTGGAGCTATAGCTTCATTATCCTTCTATGTGTATTCAAGACATGATTATAACTATCCATCACATGGAATGTTTCTGGTAAATGTATCTGCCTACTCTGGAGAATCAGTAAATGTTCATATACAACCTATAGCAACAACTGGTCATCCAAGAATTAAGATTGCTATAGCGTGTAATCAAAATACGCTTGAGGTGTGGCTTTGGTCTAATGCTCATTGGATTTCTGATGTTCTTTTCAAGACCGTCCAGAATATGGGGTCATGGCAGGAAGTGCCTCCATCGGAATGGTCTCCATATGATGGAAGTCAGCCTCCAGGAACTGTAATGGTCCTTGAGGATGGGGAGAGAGGGAGATATACATTCGCGAACGGAAGGATAAGTAAAACGAGAGTGCAACCTTTTCTTACTGGGGACGGGAGAGTTGGAATAGGGACTACTAATGTTTGTTCAGCAAAGCTTCTTATTGAGGGAGAGGGAGCAGACCCAGTTGTTATTATAAAGAATACAGGATGCTATCCAAGCTTACAATTTTATGGAGGACCAGGACAAAGGGTATGGTTTACCAACAATTCAGCACAGAACAGAGGTTCTATTCTTTATGATTTTAATGGTGATTTTTTAAGTTTCAGAAGCTCTGGAGTAGAACATACAATGACTCTGAAAGGAGGAAATGTTGGCATAGGAACTACAAATCCTACGGCGAAATTAGAGATTGTTGGGGGATATAAAACGACAGGGTTATTCGGTTCAACGAGCTTGAAAATAGCATCTGATGGAAATTCTCCTGATGCGGTTCAGATATATTGGGGAGATAACTCTGGATGGAAATTGCATTTTGGAACATCTGCTAATGGTAATTTCGCTCCAAGAATGACAATTGTGGATTATGGGAGAGTAGGAATAGGAACTACAAATCCCGCAGATAGGTTGCACATAGTTGATGGTTATCTGAGAATAGATAGTCCGAATTTGGGATGGGGAACTCATCAGAGGATTGTGAGTAATGGACCCTTATCTTTACAACCAGACAGCGATAACACAGGAGATCCGTATGTTTATTTCCTTAGATACGACGGGGTTGCAACAGCTCAGATAAATACAGGTGGTGGACACTTGATGTTGGGGGGTCATACTTACTGTGGGACGATTCTATTTGAATCTTGGAATTATTTCCATAGGATAGCGTTTTATGAGTTGCGATTTTTTGATTGGGATTATGGGGATATGGTCATATTTAACAATGGAAATGTTGGGATAGGAACTATGAACCCGTCTCAGAGATTGCATGTGGAAGGTAATGCTTATGTAAGTGGGAATATAACTGCTGGAGGAATAATTACGGGGTATCACCTTTGTGCGACTAATAATGCTTATGTGAATGGGAATTTATCAGTCAGTGGGATTGCTTCTGCTGGAGGATTTACTGGTGGGTATGTTTCTGTTAGTGGGAATATAACTGCTGGAGGAGGTATATCTGCTAATGGAAACATTTCTGCTGGAGGAACAATTACGGGGTATCACCTTTGTGCGACTAATAATGCTTATGTGAGTGGGGGTTTATCAGTTGGTGGGAGTGTTTCCGCTGGAGGATTTTCTACTGGAGGAACAATTACGGGATATTGTCTTTGTATAACTTGTAATGCATGTATATGCTATTGTTTAAGGGCAGGATGTGCAGTAGCATCGAATGCGCAGGTATACTGTCAGTTAACTTTGGGTTC
>Ga0105160_1000110_pt1 | contig 42341 bp, 35 predicted proteins | sample GXS110809BmetaG_FD_89591 | JGI IMG/M metagenome (GOLD analysis project Ga0105160, IMG submission 89591) | Hot spring microbial communities from Gongxiaoshe hot spring, China to study Microbial Dark Matter (Phase II) - GXS 110809B | ecosystem: Environmental > Aquatic > Thermal springs > Hot...
CCCCTACCTCCAGGCCGTCCAGGCCTGGCACCACGGAGAGGCCCCCGGCGCGAAAGACCAGGTGATCCCTGGAGGAGACGCTCAGGCTGAAGGACAGCCTCGCCTTCAGGGGGACGCGCGGGGCTCCCTCAAAATGATACTTTATTATCAAACTCATGTCAACCAAAGAAACGCTTTTGTGTGAAAAACCTAAGTCAACCAGGGGATTCCGGCACCTGGGGAACATCTGGAAGCTGAACTCGTCGAGGAAGTGGGGCGTCATCCTGACGTCCTCGAGGCTGACTCGAAGGCCGTCTTGGCCCTCCAAGGTCTCAGAGAGGAAGAGCCGCGGACGAGAGTCCTCCTCGAGCTCCACGTCCCCGAGCTCGAAGGTCCTCTCGTGGATGGTGGCTATTCCGCCCTCGGCGGCGGAGGAAATCGCCCTCTCCCTCCTCTCCGCCATCAGGTGGTAGTGTTCCTTCCTCCTGGTTATCACGTTGCTCCAGCTCACGCCGCAAGACCTCTCCGTGAGCTCCACCAAGGCCCCGCCCCTTGAGGGGGCGAGGGTGAACCCCACCCTCGGAGTCACGACGAGGATCTCGTCCATCCCATCGGAGTCCCCGTCGAAGGTCCAGACCAGCGACCTCCTCCCCAGCGCGATAGCCTCCGCCCTGATCAAGTGCTTTAGCAGCGCTTCCCTCAGGTGGGGCAGGTAGAACCCGCCGAATATGCCGTGCCAGTAAGCGTCGTTGCACTGGGATTTGTAGACCTCAACCTTGGCCTTTCTCCTCTCCTCCCCCTCCGGCATGTCCTCCACCAGGGCGCTGACCCAAAACACCCTCTTGTGCAAGCGGTTGGCCTCCGGGAACTTCCGCAGGAAGTTCCTCCAGTGTCCTCCCCTCACCAGGGAGAGCGGGCCTTCCCCTCTGCCCTTGACCTCATCGAGGAGCTCCCGAAAGAGCAAAGCCCTTCTGGGCTCCAAGCTCCACTCCTCCATCTCCACGTAGCTGCAGGTGGGCAGGTAGACCAACCCCCGCGGCGGGTTCAGCCTGATCCAATCGGAGGGCAAGAAGCTCCTTATGGAGCCCTCCGAGAGGAGCTCGAAGAAGCGCTCGAGCCATCCCCTCTGGTAAACCCACTCGTAGGTGTCAGGCCAGAGCCCGAACTTCTCGTAGTCGTCGAAGACTATCCCAGCGCCGTCTATACCCCTAAGATGCTCGGACAGCAGGTCCAGGTCCTTGAACGGTATGATGTACCTGAGCTTTTGGCTTATCGGGAAGACCGAAAGCCTTCTGCCATCGTGCTCCGTCAGGAAGTGCCCCACCAGCTCCGATTCCTCCAGACCCGCGCACACGAAGTGACGATCGTCCAGGAAGACGTACTCGACGCCAGCTTCCGCGAGGAGCTTCGGGAGGTGGGGCTCCCAGACCCTCTCGGCCAGCCACGCGCCCCTGGGCCTCACCCCAAAGGTCCTCTCCAGAAAAGAGGACATCATCTCCAGCTGCCCCATGGCATCCCTCTCGGGGACGACGGCCAATATGGGTTCGTACATCCCTCCGCCCAGGAGCTCCGCCCTCCCATCGCCCAACATCTCTCCCAGCCTCTCCACGAAGCTGGGTCTGTTGGCCACCAGCCACTCGAGGAGGGGACCGCTCAGGTGGAAGGCGACCTTAACCCCCCGAAACCTGGACAGGACCTCGAGGAACGGGCCATAGCATCTCTCGAAGGCCCACTCGAAGACGCCCTCCCAGTTGCCCACCGGTTGATGAGCGTGAACCCCTAAGATTAGATTCAAAGGACTCCTCACCTCACAGGCGATACGCCCTCTCGGAGTACTCCCTCATCATCCGATGGGTGTTGAAGTAGGAGCCGTTCAGGGCTATGGAGTACTTCATCATCTCTATCCATCTCTCCCTGTGCTCGTAGTAGGTGGGTATTATCTGGTTCTCCAGCTTGTCGTAGAGGCTGGCCGCGTCCATGGCCTCGTCGTACCCCATGAGATCCACCTCCTTGGGGGTGGGGCCTATCGCCCAGCCGGTGAACCCCTCCCTGCACCCCTCTATCCACCAGCCGTCGAGGACGCTGAAGTTGAGCACCCCGTTAACCGCAGCCTTCATCCCGCTGGTTCCACAGGCCTCGAGGGGCCTCCTGGGGGTGTTGAGCCATACGTCGACGCCCGAGGTGAGCAGCGCGGCCAGCTCCATGTTGTAGTTGTCGAGGAAGACTATCTTGACCACGTCGAAGATCTCGCCGGCGGTCCTGATTATCTGCTGGATTATCTTCTTGCCGTCCTCGTCGCGAGGGTGAGCCTTGCCGGCGAATATGAACTGCACCTTGCCGGCGCATATGTCGATGAAGCGCCTCATGTCGGAGAATATCAGGTCGGCCCTCTTGTAGCCGGTGGCTCGCCTCGCGAACCCCACGGTCAGCACGTCCGGATCGAGCTCCACCCCCTTGGTCTCGAGGACGTGGGCGAAGAGCTTGAGCTTAGCCGCCTGGTGGGCCTTCCAGAGCTCGTCGTCGGGTATGGAGAACGCCCTCACCAGCCTGGTAGGGTCGTTCTCCCATCCCCTTATGTATTTGGTGAACAGGTTCCTCATGCCCGGACACACCCAGGTGTAGGTGTGCACGCCGTTGGTGATGTAGTCCACCTCCTCCAGGTTGAAGAGGCGCTTGGTGACCTCCCTGTGTTTCTCGCTCACCGCGTTGGTGTAGCGGCTGTACTTCAAGGCCAGGTCGGTCATCATGACGCCCGTGCCGCCCAGCATGTTCTTGAGGTGATCCGGGAACGGGGGCTTCATGACCCTGTCTATCAGGTCGTAGCCGAAGACGTCGTGGCCAGCCGCCACAGGGGTGTGGGTGGTGAACACACACTTCTCCCTTATCTTGTTGTAGTCCTCGTAGCCCTGCTCCCTCAAAAGCTCAAGGGTTATGAAACCCGCGTGTCCCTCGTTCAGGTGGAAGGTCTTTATGTTGGTGTAGCCCAGGTCGCGAAGCATCCTCAGGCCACCGACGCCCAGGACTATCTCCTGGCATAGCCTGTAGTAGAGGTCACCCCCGTAGAGGAACCAGGAGAGCTTCCTATCCTCCGGGCTGTTGAAGTCGAAGTCGGTGTCCAGGAAGTACACCGGCACCTTGTAGCCCGTCGCGCCCACTATCGTGTACTCCCAGGCCCTTATCCTCACCACCCTGTCCTCGAGGGTGACGCTCACCTCGTTGGGCAGAAGGTGCATCCGCTCCTCGGGATGCCATACCTCGGGATACTCGTGCTGCATCCCGTTCTCGTCGATGTGCTGTCTGAAGTAACCTTTGCGGTAGAGCAAAGTGACGCCCACCATGGGTATGCCCAGGTCGGCGGCTGACTTCAAGGTGTCCCCCGCCAGTATCCCCAGCCCGCCCGAGTAGGTGGGCACCTTCGGGTCCAGGCCCACCTCCATCGAGAAGTAGGCTATCGACCTGAAGTAAGGGTCGTTGGACCACATCTCGATTATCGATTTGCCCAATCCGTTCCTCCTCACCTCTACCATCCCGTCAACCTCCCTCCAGCTACGCTTGTCTCAAAGGCTCTCCCAGATGACCCTGGAGAAGCCAAGGCCCTCCAAGATCTCCCTGAACAGCTCCACCTTCGACAGCTTCGGGCTGGCGCGAAGCAGGTCGAAGAACCTGTTCTGAAGCCTCCACAGGTCCAGGTCCAAACCCAGCCTTTTGACTAGGGACATGAGTTCCGCCAGGTCCCTTAGGTGCGACTCGTCCCCTCTCAGGAGGAAGTCCTCCAGAGTGCGCTCGACCAAGTCCTCCACCCTCTTGCCGAGCGCCCTGAGCTCTAAGCTGGCGCCGCTGTTCTTGGCCTCGACCAAGACGGGGACCAGCGACTCGAGGTAGGCGACCGAGAGATCCGATCCCTCCAGCTGCCTCATGGCCTCCGACAGGTAGAAAGCGAAGAAGGTCTCGGCTGCCACCTTGAGCATCGGCGGAGGCTCTATCCCCAGGTGCGACAGGTTAGTTAAGAGCTCCTTCTTATCCGAGTAAAGCCTCGCCGCCAGCCTGTGGAGCTCCTCCCGAAGCTTCCCCAGCTCCGCCTCTATTACCTCCCTCCTGTAATCACCGGGAAGGTCCTCCAGCCCCAGCAGGAGGGACGGCTTGAGGGATCGGAGGAAGGCCTTCATCTCCTCCTGGGACGAGCGGGTCGAGACGGCCAAGACCTCCTTCAACAACCTCCTGCGCTCCGGCTCGGGTCGAGGGAAGACGAAACAAAAGTGTTTGAGCTCAGCGGGATTCAGCTCGACGAAGAATGCCGAGCTCTCCTCCTCAGTCCTCGAGTCCCTGGCGGAGACCACGCCCAGCCTGACCCCTCCGCCCTCGAGGGAGGGCAACGCCAGGGCCTCGCACCTGCAACCGATGGCGCCGAGCTCGAACTCTTCTCCCCTAGTCCTGGAGATGACGGAGGCGATCCCCAGCGCCTTCGAGAGGCCCGACATGCCGGGCAGCACGAGCTTCTCGTAGACCAACCTGCCGTTCCTGAGGGAGGGCTTGTTCCCTTCGGCCCTCTCCAGGATCTCGACGAACCTCCCCTCCAAGTCGTCGTCCGAGAAATCCCTCAGCAGGGAGAAAGCCCTGGCAGCGTAGGAGAGGATCTGGACCGTCTCAAGCCCTGAGACGTCGGAGAAGAACCACCCACAGGAGGTCTGCGAGTAGAGCTTCATCCTCTGAAGTTCCAGGAGCTTCCAACAATCGAGCGCCCTGTTCTGATCCCGGAAGTGAGTGGCCGCGAAGACGCCCCTGTCCTCCATCCCCTCGAAGACCTTCACGTACTCGAGGAGCGCCTCCAGGGGATCGAAGAGGAGTTTCTCCCCCATGGAGAAGAAGACCTCGTCTGCCCTGTCGCGGAGGAACTCGACCGCCTCCCGCAGGGGACCGCGCCAGCGCTGGTGCCAGTTGGGTTCGCCTCCTGTGCTACAACCACAGTCGCTCCTCCACCTCTCCACCCCGTGAGCGCAGGACCAGGACGTGTTCTCCTTCACGCGCGCCTCCCACCAGGAGTTGGCGTGAAGGGATATGACCGCCTCCGGGAGGGCTAAGGCCATCCCTCCCTCCTCCTCCACCAGCTCGAAGAACCTGGACAGGGCCATCTCCCCGAACTTATGGTGGTGGCCGAAGGTCTCCCCATCGCACGCCAGGAGCAGACAGGGGGGCGGATCCCCCTCCTTTCGCCCCGCCGAGACCTTCTCGAGCTCCCCCTTGAACCTCTGGAACATCAGGTCGCCGCTCCTCAGGAGCCCTCCGAAGGCCAGCTCCCCGGACAGAGCCCTGTGGAAGAAGAAGACCCAGATCCACTCGTCCCCCCCGAGGGAGACTCTATAGGGCCTGAAGGGATCCACGGAACCCTCGTCCACCTTAGCCCATCTCTCCCCTCCGCGGCTCACGGCACTGCACTGGTGGGAGCCGAGGATGGTGAACTGTATCCCGTTCCTTCTAAGGCACCTCAGCGTCCTCAAGTCCACGGCGGTCTCGGGCAACCACATCCCCGCTGGGTTCCTCCCGAAAACCCCTTTGAAAGAGCTCTTGCCCCACCTGACCTGGACCTCCAGGTCCAGGTCCGAGGAGAGGGGCAATATCAGGTGGCTGTGGGCTTGGGCTATGGCGCAACCTGAGCCCCACCTGGCCAAGGCCTTGCGATCTGCCTCCCTGAGGTAACCCAGGAAACGAGGGTGCCTCCTCTTGAGCCATCCCACCAGGGTGGGGCCGAAGTTGAAACTCATGCAGGAGTAGTTGTTCCATATGGACCTTATTCTGCCCTCCTGGTCCAGAACCCTGGAGGCCGAGTTGGGAAGATAGCTCTCCTTGTAGACCCGCTCGTTCCAGTCGTGCTCGGGGCTAGCCGAGGGTTGAGCGAAGACCTCCTCGAAGAACGGATCCTCTCGCGGAGGTTGGTAGAAATGGCCGTGCACGCAGACCAGGCGCTTAGGCTCGCTCAGGGCTTTCGATATCAACAGCCACCCCCCCTCAGGCGCTCTCAGAGCTCCCTCCCCAGCGAGGCGGAGGCCACAACCCTGACCTTAGCCTTCACCGCTTCGTCCAGCTCGAGGAGGGGCCTTCTCACCCTACCCCCCCTGAACCCCACGAGCTCGCAGACGTACTTCAAGGCGGGGACGCCGTACACGCCCGTCACCAGGGCGTTGAGCGGCAGGAGCTTGAGATAAAGGGCCCTGGCCTCCTCGATCCTCCCGGAGTCGAAGAGCTCCTTCACCCTCGCACACTCGAAAGGGGCGCAGTTGGCCAAGGCCATGATGCCCGCCCTTAAGCCCAGACAAAGGCCCGGGAACCAGGTGGAGGCGGTGCCTACCATCAGGTTGAAGGAGGGACCCACCGCGTTCGCGAAGTTCGCGAGCTGCACCGCGTCCCCGGCGCTGTCCTTCATACCACAAACGTTGGGGTGCCTGGAGAGGACCTCGACCACCCTGGCGGAGACGTTCAAACCGGTGTTCTTGGGCATGTTGTAGATCAAGACCGGCACGGGCAGGTGGTCGGCCAGGAACTCGAAGTGCCTTATGAGGGCATCGTCGTTCATGGCGTTCTTGTAGTAAGAGGGGGTCAGACAGAGCACTGCGTGCGCCCCCTTGTCGGCCGCCCGCATGGAGAGCTCCAGGGTCAGCTTGGTGGACTCCAAACCCGTCCCCGCTATAACCACCTTGCCCTTCGGCGCCCTCCTAACGGCTATCTCGACGAGTTTGAGCTTTTCCTCTTCCGAGAGGTAGCAGGCCTCGCCGTTGGAGCCCAACACCACATAGCCGCTCACAGGGGTTTGCCCTAAGAGCTCCACGTTCTCCTCGAAGGCCGCGTAGTCGACCTCCCCTTCATCGTCGAAGGGAGTCGGCAAAGGAGGTATGACGCCGCTGAGCCCAACCACCACATCCCTCAGATCTCCCAAGATCCCCACCTGCCCTTTAAAACGATGGTGGTGGAGGGATTTGCCCTCCACCACCAATTATAGACCCCAACTCGTGCAAAAGGGCAAGCAACCAGAGGTTTCCAGGCTTTACGGCCAGAAACCCCTCACCTTCATGGCCTCGGCTATGCGACCTATGGCCCTAACGTAGGTGGCCTGCCTCATGCCGATCTTCTTGGCCTCCTTGACCTTCCATATATCGTGGAAGGCCTCGGAGAGCTTGCGATCGAGCCTCTCGTGGACCTCCTCGAGGCTCCAGTAGTAGCCCATCCTGCCCTGCACCCATTCGAAGTAAGATACCGTCACGCCGCCAGCGTTGGCGAGCACGTCGGGCAGGATGAGAACCCCCTTGTCCTCGAGTATCCTGTCGGCCTCGGGCGTCAGAGGACCGTTGGCGAGCTCCACCACGACCTTGGCCTTAACCCTGTCGGCGTTCGCGCTCGTCACCACGCCCTCCAGGGCGGAGGGGGCTAGCACGTCCACCTGGAGCTCCAAGAGCTCCTCGTTGGAGATCTTGTCGCACCCGGGCATCCCCACGACCGTGCCGTTCTGCTTCTTCCAGTTGAACACCTCGTTGTAGGAGAGCCCGTTGGGGTTGTATATCCCGCCCTTGGAGTCGGAGACGGCCACAACCTTGAGGCCGAGGATCTCGGCGAAGAGCTTGTGGGCGAAGCTCCCGGCGTTCCCGTAGCCCTGGATGGCCACGGTGAGCTCCTTCCCCGCAAGCCCTATGGTCTTGAGGGCCTCCCTGGTCACGTATACGCCGCCTCTGGCCGTGGCGTCTCCCCTGCCCAGGGATCCGCCGATTATCAGAGGCTTACCGGTGTATACCGAGGGCTCGTGCCAACCCTTGACCTTCTCGTAGGTGTCGGTGAACCAGGCCATTATCTGAGGGTTAGTGTAGACGTCCGGAGCCGGTATGTCTATGTCGGTGCCCGTGAACTTCGCTATCCCCAGGGCGTAGGCCCTGCTGAGCCTCTCGAGCTCGTTCTCCGAGAGCTCCTTGGGGTTCACCGCCACTCCGCCCTTGCCCCCGCCGTAGGGAAGACCAGCGGTGGCGCACTTTATGGACATCCAAGCCGAGAGGGCCATGGTCTCCTCGAGGGTCACATCCGGATGGTACCTCACGCCCCCTTTGCAGGGACCCAGGGCGTCGTTGTGGTGGCTCCTGTAGGCCTTAAAGACCTTTATGGAGCCATCGTCCATCTTTATGGGTAAGCTCAGGCAGAGCACCTCTTTGGGATACTTTATGGCCTCCACTATGTCCCTCTCGACGTCGACGTAGGGAGCCGCGTCGTCCACCTGCTGCAGGAACATCTGGAAAGGATCCTTGACCGCCATCCACGTTTCCCCCCTTCTTCGTGCTTGCACTTACTCCGATAGCACCTTCCCTGCCGCGCCACCTATCGCCTGACTATCCCACCCCCCTAAACCGCGGAGGAGGCTATCTCCACCCCGCGCTCGAAGGCCTTGAGGTTGAGCTCCTCGGTGCCCTTGGGGACGTTGTCAAGGACGGACTCTCTTAGGGACGAGATCGACATCACTCCCTCCCTCTCCAGGAAGAACGCCAAAGCGCCTATGGACACTATGTTGGTGACTATCTCCCTCCCGAGCTCATCCCTGGCCACCCTGACTATGGGCAGAGAGTAAGTCCTTATGGAGGGGGAGCCCTTGAGATCTCTCACGTAGAAATTATCGGCTATGACCAGGCCGCCTTCCTTTACGTCCAGGCCGTATTTGTCGTAAGCGTCCTGAGTGAGCACCACGGATATGTCGGGCCTGACGCACTTGGGGTAGTCGATGGGGCTATCCGAGACCACCACCTCGGCCTTGCTGTATCCGCCGCGCGCCTCGGGCCCGTAGGACTGGGTCTGGACGGCGTAAAGCCCCTCCTTGAGGGCCGCGGCTTCGCCGACTATCACGCTCGCCAGTATTACTCCCTGCCCACCCGAGCCGGAAAGCCTTATCTCGTATCTTCCTCTTAAAGCCATCACCTTCTACCCCCCAGCTGCTCCACCAGCTGCAGATACCTCTCCACGTACTCGGGTCTCTCGATGTCCACGAACTCACCCACCACGATCTTACCTCTCAGCTCCTCCTCGCTCATCTCCTTGGCCTTGGAGATGGGGACGCTGTTGTTCCTCAACCACTCGATGTTGTCTATGGGCCTGGGCCTCCTGTTCTTCCTGCCGAACTGGGTGTGGCAGTAGGTGACCACCTCTATCACGGCGAAGCCCTTCTTCTGGATTCCCTTCTTTATGTAGCCCTCTATCGCCTTTGGCTGAGCCACGGTGGCCCTGGCCACGTAGGTCGCCCCTGCGCCCACGGCCAGCTTGCACAGGTCGAACTGAGGCTCCAGCTGGCCGTAGGGGGAGGTGGTGGACATGGCCCCCTCCGGCGTAGTGGGCGAGGCCTGTCCGCCCGTCATGCCGTAGATGTTGTTGTTCATGACTATGGCGCAGATGTCTATGTTCCTCCTGCAGGCGTGGATGAAGTGGTTGCCCCCTATGGCGGCGCAGTCCCCATCGCCCATGGCGGCTATCACCGTGAGCTCGGGGTTGGCGAGCTTTACGCCGGTGGCGAAGGCCAGAGACCTCCCGTGGGTCGTGTGGAGGCTACAAACGTTAACGTAACCCGGGATGCGGCTCGAGCAACCGATGCCGCTGGTCATGACCGTCTTGGTTGGATCGAGCTTAAGGTCCACCATCGCGCGAAGGAGGGAGTGGAGCACTATGCCGTGCCCACAACCCGCGCACCAGATGTGGGGCAAGGCGCTCTCCCTCAAAAGGCTCATCACTTCTTTGGAAGGCATCTAAGCCACCTCCTCGATGACCCTGGCTATGTCGGAGGGCTGGAAGAGCTCCCCGTTGACGCTGGTGATGCTTAAGACCTCAGCCCTTCGCCCCACAACCCTCTCTACCTCCAGCACCATCTGGCCGGCGTTGAGCTCCGGGACCACGAAGAACTTGGCCTCCGGAGCGCAGGCCTTGAGCTGCTCCTCGGGGAAGGGCCAAAGGGTTATTGGCCTGAAGTGCCCCACCTTAACACCCCTGCTCCTCATCTGCCTGACGGCGCTCAGGGCGGTCCTGGAGACGCTGCCGTAGGAGAAGACCACGACTCTGGCGTCCTCCAGGCCCTCCCCATCCCACCTTACGATCTCGTCCTTGAAGCGCATGACCTTCCGGATTATGCGCCTGACCTTCTCGTCGCACTTCTTGGGGTTGGCAGTGGCGGGAAGCCCCCTCTCGTCGTGGGTTATGCCGGTCAGGTACCACCTGTAGCCGTCGCCGAAGGAGGCCATGGGGGGCACGTCGTCCTCAGGATCGGCCTTGTAGGGCAGATATTCCGATGGGGGCACGGTGGGCCTCTTTCGGTTGACTATGGTGAGGGAGGAAGGATCTGGCACCTCTATCCTCTCCCTCATGTGACCAACTATCTCGTCGGTCAGCACTATCACAGGCTGCCTGAACCTCTCGGACAGGTTGAAGGCGTAGACGGTCAGCTCATAACACTCCTGAACGGAGGAGGGAGCCACAGCTATGGCCGCGTAGTCCCCATGGGTCCCCCACCTGGCCTGCATCACGTCCGACTGAGAGGCCTTGGTCGGCAACCCGGTGGAAGGACCGCCCCTCTGGACGTTGACCACCACGACGGGTATCTCGGTCATGTAGCCATACCCTATGTTCTCGAGCTTCAGCGACATGCCCGGCCCGGAGGTGGCCGTCATGGACTTCAAACCAGCCACGGAGGCCCCCAGGGCTGCCGCCATGCTCCCTATCTCGTCCTCCATCTGTATGAACCTTCCGCCCACCTTCGGGAGCTCCTCGGCCATGACCTCGGCTATCTCGGTGGACGGTGTTATGGGATATCCCGCGTAGAAGCGACAACCGGCCGCTATCGCGCCCATGGCCACGGCCGTGTTGCCCTGCCAGAAAGCCACCTTTCTGCAGTTACCCATCGTCACTCACGCTCCTCCACGGTGATGGCCAGGTCAGGACAGAAAAGCTCGCACTGCCTACAGCCTATGCAGTCGTCCATCCTCTCGGGATGGGCTTTCATCCTATCGTCGAAGGCCAACACCTTCTTGGGGCAGATGGAGATGCAAAGACCACAGCTCTTGCACCACTCCTTCTTCACGGTAACGCTGAACCTCTTGGCCACCTCTTACCCCCCCACTTTTTGATAGGAGGAAACGGCTGATGTATACTGTAGCCGTCCCTCGCACGGGTCCGAGAAAGCGCATAAGAAAGATATAAAAGTCACAAAAGGATTATAGCACTCTCCCCTAAAGGGGCAACTATTTTTAGGCTTTTAATAAATAGTCGAAAAATTTCAAGCAAAATGGAGGTAGTTTGGATGGAGCGCAGGGAGGAGAACAGGTTGCGGGCTTGGAGGGCTTACGGCGCCAGGGACGAGCTCCAGCCTCTCTCGAGAGAGCTGATCGATTTCATGAGCTCCTGCAAGACCGAAAGGGAGGCCTGCGCCTGGTTCGAGCAGCGCCTGCTGGAGATGGGAAGCTCTCCCCTGGAGAGGGGGAATAACGGGAGGATCTTGCACTTCAACTGGCACGACAGGGCCCTTTTGGCCATCAGGCTGGGAGCCGAGGGCCTGAAGAGGGGGATGAGGCTCGTGGCCTCCCACTCGGACTCCCCCAGGCTCGACCTAAAGCCGCTCCCCTTCTTCGAGGACGAGAACGCCCTGATGGCCGACACCCAGTACTACGGCGGCATAAAGAGCTATCAGTGGGCGAACGTGCCGCTAGCGATCCACGGTGTGGTCTACAGGAGCGACGGCTCGAAGGTCCACGTCCAGCTGGGCGAGGGGGACGACGAGCCCATATTCCTGGTGCCAGATCTGGCGCCACACCTGGACAGGAAGCTCAGCGAGCGAAAGGCCTCCGAGGCGATCAAGGGGGAGAAGCTGGACGTCCTGGTGGGAGGGATGCCCGCCGATCCCGACAAAGGCCAGATCAAGGCGCAGGTCTTGGAGGCCTTGAGGAGCAGGTACGGCATATCCGAGGAGGACTTCATGAGCGCTGAGGTTTACCTGGTGCCCGCCTTCAAGGCCAGGGAGGTGGGCTTCGACAGGGCCTTCTTGGCAGCTTACGGCATGGACGACAGGGCCTGCTCTTTCCTGGCCTTCAAGGCCTTCTCGGAGATATCCAGGAACACCCCCTGGAGCTGTGCCTTCCTGTCGGTGGACAAGGAGGAGATAGGGAGCGAGGGGATCTCCTCAGCTCAGTCCGCTCTCTTAGAGGTAGCCATAAGGGAGATGGGATACGATCCGATGGAGGTCCTCTCCATCTCGGAAGCCATCAGCGCTGACGTAACCGCCGCCGTGGACCCCTCCTACAAGGACGTATACGACCCCCACAACTCCGCCAGGCTGGGCAACGGGGTGGCCATCTGCAAGTACACGGGGGGAAGGGGGAAGAGCTATGGAAGCGAGGCACCAGCCGAGTTCGTGGCCAAGGTGAGGGGGAGGCTCGAGAGGAGAGGCGTGCCATACCAGCCAGGCATACTGGGCAAGGTGGACGAGGGAGGAGGCGGGACCATCGCGAAGTTCCTCGCCAGGCTGGGCATGCGGGTGCTGGACATGGGCCTGCCGTTGCTCTCCATGCACTCGCCCATGGAGATAGCCTCAAAGGCCGACGTCTTCGCCACTAAAGAGGCCTTCCTGGCCTTCTACGAGGAGGACTAGGCGACCCTGGCGGCGCGCTCTTCGAGCGTGCCGCCAGAAGAACTTCCCGCGCGGTGGATCCAAACTGTCTAGCTGTGCGGCCCTCGGGTCCAGAGTTGCGACCTGGATTTCGGCTTCGGCCTAAGCTATGTCCCTTACGACGACCACGGGAGCGTTTTGATCTGCCTAGCCGGCGAGGGGACATGCCATGCTCTCCGAGACATCGTATAGCCTCCTGGGCGTAGCCCCCAGGTCGCTAGAGGATGCCCCTCAAAAGCCCACCCTCGAGGGGCCCCTCGCCCTCCCCCGGGCGGCGAAGGAGGGTTTTAAGATGCGGGAGAAGCTCCCCGAAGTCCTCCTTGTTCAAAGACTCGGCCGATTCAAAGCCTCGGCCGCCAACTCCGCGATGGCGTCACCTGGCACGAACACCCCCATCCTCACTACGAGGGCGCTCACGGGAACCCGCCCCGAAAGCTAGAATTTTCACGCTCTCCACCACACCCAAGTCCGACGAAGTCAACTTGGCTGGGGAGATAATAAATTAAGGACAACCGAGGACGGAGGTGCGCGATGGAGAGGCTGGACGCAGTGGTTATGGGTGGAGGCAACCTGGGGAAGACCCTGGCGGCCGACATGGCCCTGGCGGGGCTCAGGGTCGGGCTCTACGAGGTACGGGAGATGGCACCCCGCACCCTGGGTGGCGTCCTCAAGGACGGGAAGCTTTCGATGTCGGGATGCCAGGCCAACCCCAAGGGCTTCAGACGGTCTGGCATAGCCCAGCTGGAGCTGGTGACCACCGACCCCAAGGAGGCCGTCGAGGCGACGAAGATCCTGCTGATAGCGGTGCCCGCGACGCACCAGGAGAGGTTCTTCTCCGAGATCATCCCCCATCTCAGGGACGGAACGGTGGTGTCGATACATCCGGACAACTTCGGCTCTCTGGTGCTGCGGAGGATGATGAGGGAGATGGGGTGCGACGCCGAAGTCGTGGTAGGAGGGTGGCACTCGGCCCCATACGGCACCAGGACAGGCGAAGACGGCGAGCTGCTCTGCGACGTGAGGGAAAGCAGACAGGTCTTCGACGCCCTGCCGAGCTCAGACGCAGACGCGTTCGAGATGGCCGTGGGGAAGCTCCCCATCTTCGACGGGGCCTCCAGCTTGGAGAGGGCCGACACGGTGGTCGGGGTGGGTCTGGAAAACCCAAACCCGGCGGTCCACGTCCCAGGCTCAATCTTGAACGTGGGCGCGATGGAGGTGTCCGAGACGGAGGGATTGTTCGGCATACCCAGGGGCAGGTGGAGCATGTACGCCCACGGCATGAGCCCATCGGTGGCCAGAGTCCAGCTGGCCTTTTACATGGAGGAGCTCTCCATAATGAGGGCCCTCGGGATAAGGCCCACCGTAGTGCACCCACAGGAGCAGTTCAGCTCGAGGCTGAGCATCATGGCCCCTGAGTACAGGATCCCCTTCGGGATATGTCTGCTGCACCCGGAGAACTGGCGGATAAGCGGACCCACCTCGGTGGAACACAGGTATTTCACGGAGGACATACCCATAGGCTGCGTGGCGAGGTTGGAGCTGGCCAGAGCCCTGGGGGTCAAGACCCCAGTGATAGAGTCCCTGGTGAGGATAGGGAGCGCTTTGTGCTCTAAGGACTTCGAGTCGGAGGGGAGGACCCTGAGTAAGATGGGGCTTGCCGGGATGGAAAGGGAGGAAATGCTCTCGTACCTCAGAGGGGGGTTGAGGCCGTGAGGCCTCAACCCAGAACTCTCCTCCTGACGTACTCAGCCAGACCACCTAGTTCCACGATCTCCAACAGAAAGGACGGCAACGGCACGAAGCTAAGGACCTTGCCCGTCCTCTCGTTCGCCATGGTGCCGGATAGGAGGTCGAGCTCCAGCACATCCCCCTGCTCCACCTCTTCCTGTATGGACTCGACTTCGACCACCGGCAGACCGATGTTCACTGCGTTCCTGAAGAATATCCTGGCGAACGAGACGGCCAAGACCGCAGACACGCCCGCTGCCTTGAGGGCCATGGGGGCGTGCTGCCTCGAGCTGCCGCAGCCGAAGTTGCGACCGGCCACTATCAGGTCCCCGGGCATCACCGAGGCGGCGAAGGAGGGATCCAGGTCTTCCATAGCGTGTTTGGCTAGCTCCCCTGGGTCAGAGGTGTTGAGGTACCTAGCCGGTATTATCACGTCGGTGTCCACGTTGTCCCCGTACTTCCAAACCCTGCCCCTGAGCCTCATCCTCCCACCACCTCCCTCGGGTCAGCGATGAAGCCCTCCACCGCCGAGGCGGCGGCGACGGCCGGACCGGCGAGGTACACCTCGCTGCTGGGATGACCCATCCTCCCCACGAAGTTCCTGTTGGTGGTGGAGACAGCCCTCTCCCCCTCGGCCAGGACGCCCATGTGTCCACCTAGACAGGGGCCGCACGTGGGGGTGCTCACCGCAGCGCCGGCATCCACGAAGACCTCCAGCAAGCCCTCCCTCAGGGCCGATAGGTAAATCCCCTGGGTCGCGGGGATGACTATCAGCCTGACCCAAGGGGCTACCCTCTTGCCCCTGAGCACCTCGGCGGCCGCCCTCAGGTCGGAGAGCCTACCGTTGGTGCAGGAGCCTATGACGACCTGGTCGATCCTGATCCCCCTCAGCTCGGAAACCGGCCTCACGTTGGAGGGCAGATGCGGACAGGCCACCAGGGGCTCTAACCCCGAGAGGTCGACGACGAGGCGTCGCTCGTACTCGGCGTCTTCGTCCGGGAGGATGGGGGATAAGGGTCTCTTGGCCCTGGGACCCAGGTATTCCAGCGTGATCCCATCCGGGGGGACCATCCCGGCCTTGGCTCCCGCCTCCACCGCCATGTTGCACAGGGTAAACCTACCGTCCATGTCGATCTGGCCCAGACCCTCTCCTCCGAACTCTATGGCCCTGTAGAGGGCGCCCTCGACCCCTATCGAGCCGATCAAGTGCAGGATCACGTCCTTCGCCGAGACCCAGCGCGGCATCGCGCCCACCAGGTCCACCCTCAGGGTCGGTGGGACTTTAAGCCACACCTCGCCCAAGGCCCAAGCCATCGCCACGTCGGTGCTACCCAGTCCAGTGGCGAAGGCTCCCACAGCCCCCAGGGTGCAGGTGTGGGAGTCAGCCCCCACCACCAGATCGCCTGGCAGAACCAGGCCCTCGTCTGGGAGGAGGGAGTGCTCTATTCCCATCCTCCCCACCTCGAAGTAGTGCTCTATGCCCTGCTCGGAGGCGAAATCCCTTATGACCTTAGCCTGTCTGGCCGAGGGTATGTCCTTGCTCGGCACGAAGTGGTCGGGGATCAGAGCCACCTTGGAGGGGTCGAAGACCCTCTTAGCCCCCATGCGCCTGAACTCCTCCACGGCCACAGGACCAGTTATGTCGTTGGCGAAGGCCAAATCCACCCTGGCTCTCACTATGGATCCCACGAAGACCTGATCCCCCGTGTGAGCGGAGATGATCTTCTCCGCCATGGTCATGCCCAAGCTCGACACCCCCCTTAAGCCAGGGCGGAAGCCACAGCGTCTCCGACCTGGGAGGTGGTGGAGCTGCCCCCGAGGTCTGGCGTCCTCACCCTGCCTTCCCTCAACACAGCCTCCACCGCCCTCTCGACGGCAACGGCGGCATCCGCCTCTCCCAAGAACTCCAACATCATGGCCCCCGCCAGGATCGTGGCCATCGGGTTTATGGTCCCCTTGCCCTTGTGCTTGGGAGCAGAGCCGTGGATGGGCTCGAACATGGAAAGTCCAACGGGGTTGAGGTTGGCCCCCGCGGCTAGCCCGAGCCCTCCCTGGAGGACAGCCCCCAGGTCGGTTATTATGTCGCCGAACATGTTGGGAGCCAAGATCACCTGATAGCTCTCAGGGGACTTAACCAGCCACATGGTCATGGCGTCCACGTAGGCGTAGTCCCGCTCTATGTCAGGGTAGTCCTTGCCCACCTCCTCGAAGGTCTCCCGCCAGAGCGAGTAGATGTGAGGCATCGCGTTGACCTTGTCAACGCACGTGACCTTCCTCTTGCCCTTGGACTTGGCCAGCTCGAAGGCGAACCGAGACACCCTTTCAGCGCCCCTCCTGGAGATGAGCCCCACCTGGAAGGCCACCTCATCCGGAGCGTCCAGCTTAAACGACACCTCCACTTCCCCCCTGTAGAGGCGCCTCTCCAACGGGAGGAGGAAGCGATCACTGCCGGGCCTTCTCCTGCCGCCCAGGCCCACGTAAAGATCCTCCGTGTTCTCCCTGACCACGTAGACCTCCAGCGGCCCCTCCGATCCGCGCTTTATGGGGCACTCGACTCCGGGAAGGAGCTTTATCGGCCTTAGGTTCACGTATTGGTCGAAGTGAAAGCGTATCTTGAGGAGTATGCCCCTCTCCAGGATCCCCGGGGGAACCCTGGGGTCACCTATAGCCCCTAGGTACAGGGCGTCGAGGCCCTTCATCTCCTCCAGCGCGCTATCCGGCAGGAGCTCTCCCCTCTCCAGGTACCATTCCGCGCCGAAGGGATAACGAACCCACTCCAGGCCGAAACCGAAGCGGGACGCAGCGGCCTCTAAAGCCTTCACCCCCTCCTCGATCACCTCAGGCCCCACCCCATCGCCTGGCAGAAGACCGATCCTGTACGCCCTCAACGTGCCCCACCTCCTCCTAGGGAGACCCTCCCTCCGCCGTCCGTCAGGGCGAAACTGCCCTCCAGCAGCGAGATCACCGCCTCCTCTGCCCTCTTCAGGTGCAACAGGCTCATAGTCCTGGCCCTCTCCGGATCTCCATCCTTCAGGGCCTCGAAGATCCTCCGATGCTCCTCGTAGGTGGCCCAGGCCCTCTCTGGCACCCTAGTGGCCATCGCCCTGTAGGGCAGGAGAGCCGTAAGCACCCCCTTCAAGATCCTCTCCAAAAGGCCGTTGCCGGACAGCTCGTAGATCCTCTCGTCGAAAAGCCGATTGAACCTGTCCAACCCCCTGTGCTCGCCCCTCCTGAGGCAGTCCTCCATGCCGAGGAGAAAACCCTCGAGCTCCTCCAGCGCATCAGATCGCGAGTTGGAGGCGGCAAGAGAGCAGGCCTCCGGCTCCAGGAGCTTTCTCACGAAGTAAAGCTCCCTTAAGTCCCTCACCGAGAGCCTCCTCACCAACCTGAACTTACCGCACCTCTCCACGAACCCCTCCTGCTCGAGCCTCTTCAGGGCCTCCCTGACAGGGGTCGGGCTCACGCCGAACCTGGCCGAGATCTCCCTGTCCGAAAGCCTCTCGCCAGGTCGAAGGAGCCCGTCGACTATCTCCTCCTTCAACCTGTCGTACACCTGGTCGGAGATGAAACCCAAACCCAGCCGCCCTCCAGTTTTTGATATATCAAAAGATATAACATAATCATGGACATGATATATCACATTTGGGCCGACTTTGCAATCCAGGTCCTCTCCTCCGCACGAGGGGGTCGAGTGCGAGCGCACCGCGGGATGTGATATTATTCAACCAAAGATACGATAGGGAGAAGGGGGTTCTTCGATGTCCGTCTCAGGCCAGGAGCTGGAAAGTTTTATCGAGGAGCTTTCTGACAAGTACAAGGGCAAGAAGGGCGTGGCCATACCGCTTTTGGAGGACGTCCAGAGGAGGTTCGGATATATACCCCAGGATCTCTTAGAGGGGGTATCGAAGAGGCTCAGGATACCCAGGGCCGAGCTCTTCGGCGTGGCCACCTTCTACGCCATGTTTCGACTCAAGCCCGAGGGCAAGTACGTCATAAGGCTCTGCAGGGGAACCGCCTGTCACATCATGGGCTCTGAGGCCATAGGGAAGAGGCTGGAGTCCCACCTGGGGGTTAAGGAGGGCGACACCACGGAGGATGGGCTGTTCACGCTGCAGTACGTGGCCTGCCTCGGCTGCTGCAGCCTAGCGCCGGTGATGATGGTGGGCGAGGACGTACACGGAAAGCTCACCCCTGAGAAGGCCGTAAAAGTGGTGGAAAGCTATCGAAGTGGGGGTGCTAAAAGTTGACCTCTGGGGTTACGAAGAGGATAAAGGTGGGCATGGCCAGCTGCGGGATCGCGGCTGGGGCGGAGGCGGTGTACAGGAGGCTATCGCAACTCGCCTCCACCGTTGGGCTAGAGGTAAGCCCCGTGGGATGCATAGGGCTGTGCTACAAGGAACCCCTGGTCGAGGTGGAAGGACCCGACGGCAGCTACACTTACGGCGACGTCAACGAGGCCCTAGCCGAGAGGATCTTCCAGGAGCACGTCCTAGGCGGAAAGCCCCTGCTCGAGAAGGTGGTGACCTCAAGCCTGGAGGGGGTCGGAAGCGAGGCTCGCGTCCTGGCCAAGCAGTTCAGGGTGGTGCTCAGAAACTGCGGCAGGATAAACCCGGAGAGGATAGAGGACTACCTGGAGCGCGACGGCTACAAGGCCCTGGAGAAGGCGCTGAAGGAGATGACGCCCGAGCAGGTGATAGACGAGATATCCAGGTCCGGGCTCAGAGGCAGAGGGGGGGCCGGCTTCCCGACCGGGACCAAGTGGAGGTTCGCCAGGCAATCCCCTGGCAGCGAGAAGTACATGATCTGCAACGCCGACGAGGGAGACCCAGGGGCTTTCATGGACAGGAGCGTCCTGGAGGGGGATCCCCACTCCGTCATAGAGGGGATGACAATAGGCGCTTACGCCATAGGCGCAAGCCACGGCTACATCTACTGCAGGGCCGAATACCCCCTAGCCATCAAGAGGCTACAGGTGGCTCTGGAGCAAGCGAGATCCAAGGGTTTCCTGGGCGATGACATCCTGGGGACCGGGTTCTCCTTCGACATAACCATAAAGGAGGGGGCCGGCGCCTTCGTGTGCGGCGAGGAGACGGCGCTCATGGCATCCATAGAGGGCAAGAGGGGCATGCCCCGACCAAGGCCTCCCTTCCCGGCCCAGAGGGGATTGTGGGGCAAACCGACCAACATAAACAACGTGGAGACGCTGGCCAACGTGCCGTGGATACTACTCAACGGCGCTGAGGCCTTCGCCTCCATGGGAACTGAGCGCAGCAAGGGGACCAAGGTCTTCGCCCTGGCGGGCAAGATCAACAACCCCGGCCTCATAGAGGTACCGATGGGGATCAGCCTTCGAGAGGTGATAATGGAAGTAGGGGGCGGCATAAGGGGTGGAAAGGCATTCAAGGCAGTGCAGCTGGGGGGTCCGTCCGGCGGTTGCGTGGTGGACCTGGACATCCCGGTGGACTACGAGTCCATAACTTCCACCGGCGCGATAATGGGCTCCGGCGGTATGATAGTGATGGACGAGGACACCTGCATAATAGACACCGCCAAGTTCTTCCTCTCCTTCACCCAGAGGGAATCCTGCGGCAAGTGCCCCTACTGCAGGATAGGGACCAAGAGGATGCTGGAGATCCTGACCCGGATATCGGAGGGCGAGGCGAAGCTCGAAGACCTGGAAAAGCTGGAGGAGCTGGCCCACCTGGTCAAGGACGGATCCCTCTGCGGTCTGGGTCAGACGGCGCCGAACCCGGTCCTGACCACCCTCAGGTACTTCAGGGACGAGTACCTGGCCCACGTGGTCGAAAAGCGCTGCCCCGCCAGGGTCTGCTCCAAGCTACTCACCTACTCCATAGACGAGTCCAAGTGCATAGGGTGCACCAGGTGCGCCAAGGCGTGTCCCGTAGGGGCCATAAGCGGCGAGCTGAAGAAAAGGCACGTCATAGACCAGGACAGGTGCGTGAAGTGCGGCGAGTGCTACAGGGTGTGCCCCGTTGATGCCGTCACCGTCAGATGAGCGCGGGAGGTACTCGAAGATGAAGGAATCAAGGGATGTAAAGCTCTTCCTGAACGATAGGGAAGTCGAGGGGAAGGCCGGTCAGACCATACTCCAGCTCTGTCAGGAGCACGGGGTGGAGGTGCCCACCCTCTGCTACAGTCCCCATCTCTCCGTCTACGGAGGTTGTTCCCTATGCCTGGTGGAGGTGGAGGGAGCCAGGGCTTTGCTCCGAGCTTGCTCCACCCCGATCTCGGAGGGTATGAGGATCAGGACCGACTCCGAGAGGGTGAGAAGGGTCAGAAAGCTGGGCCTCGAGCTCATGTTGTCGGACCACGTGGGAGACTGTCGCCCCCCCTGCACCTTGACCTGCCCCGCCAGGGGCGACGTGCAGGCCTACGTGAACCTGGCCGCCGAGGGGAAGTTCCAGGAGGCCTACGAGGTGCTCATGAGGAACGTGGTCCTTCCGGCCTCCATAGGCAGGGTCTGCCCCGCCCCTTGTCAGGAGAAGTGCAGGAGGAACCTGGTAGAAAAAGAGCCCGTGTCCATAAAGCACATCAAGCGCTTCGTCGGGGACTTCGCCCTGGCCAACCCAGGTTCCTTCAACCTGAGACCCGCTCCCTACAACGGCAAGAGGGTGGCCGTGGTGGGGGGAGGCCCAGCCGGCATATCCGCCGCTTACTTCTTGAGGCTCAAGGGCTACAGCGTGACCATATTCGAGAAGGAAGAGAAGCTCGGGGGCATGATGCGGTACGGCATACCCGACTACAGGCTACCCCAGAGAGTGCTGGACGCCGAGATCTCGAGGGTGCTCTCGCTGGGGGTAGACGTTAGGCTCAAGACGGCCCTGGGTAGGGACGTGTCGCTGGAGGAGCTCCGAAGGGACTACGACGCCGTGCTCCTGGCCATGGGGTGCTGGAGGTCTTCCCCCATGGGGGTGGAGGGCGAAAACCTGGATGGGGTCCTCAAGGGCATAGAGTTCCTCTACAGGGTCAACAGGGGGGAAAGGCCCACTCTAGGCAAGCGCGTGGCTGTGATAGGGGGCGGCAACACCGCCATGGACGCAGCCAGGTGCGCCAGGAGGCTTGGAGCAAAGGAGGTCTACGTGCTGTATCGCAGGACCAGAGAGGAGATGCCAGCGGAGGAGGAAGAGGTTAGGGAGGCTATGGAGGAGGGCGTGAAGTTCGTCTTCCTCGTAGCCCCCGTTAGGATCGAAGGCAACGGCAAGGTCGAGAGGGTGGTGCTCCAGAGGATGGAGCTCGGGGAGCCCGATTCCTCCGGCAGAAGGCGTCCCATCCCTGTTCCCGGAAGCGAGTTCCCCATGGAGGTGGACTGCGTGATAGCCGCCATAGGGCAGACCATAGACCCGACGGGGCTACCTCCGGAGCTCACCGACGGCAGGAGGATGAAGGTGAAATCCGACTACTCCACGCCCCTGGAGGGCGTCTTCGTGGCCGGAGATCAGTTCTCGGGGCCCGACATAGCCATAGCGGCCATAGGCACGGGACACTGGGCGGCCGAGTCGATCGACCACTACCTGACCAAGGGGTTCCCCAAAGCGCCCTTCGAGTACGACGTAAGGAGGTTCGACCTCACCGAGGAGGACTTCGCCCACGTGCCCAAGGCACCTCGACAGAGGCCCCACGTGGAGCCAGCCTCGACGAGGCTCGAAAAACCCTTCGAGGAGTACAACGCCGGCCTCACCGAGGAACAGGTGCTATCCGACGGGCGCAGGTGCATGGAGTGCGGCTGCCAGGACCTCTTCGAGTGCAAGCTGAGAAGATACGCCATCGAGTACGAAGTGGACCCCGCGAGGTTCGCGGGAGAGCACATACCCCGCTACGAGGACGCAAACCGATACTACACCAGGAACATGGACAAGTGCATACTCTGCGGCAGTTGCGTGAGGGCTTGCGACGAGTGGGCCCAGGCCCACGCCATAGATCAGATCAGAAGGGGATTCGAGACGGTCGTGGACACCCCCTTCAGGATACCGATAGAGCGATCCGACTGCGTGTTCTGCGGCCAGTGCGTCATGTTCTGCCCCACCGGGGCTCTGGTCGAGAAGAAGGCGCCCAGGAAGCCGCACTCCTCCCTCACCATCCACCACAGGAGCGCCTGCAACCAGTGCAGCCTGGGCTGCGAGATAGTCTTTCACCTCGACTCGAGCACCAAAAGGGTCTTCAGAGCCACCACAGACCACGACAACAAGAGGAGCTTCAACAGGGGTAGGTCGTGCTGGAGAGGGATATACAACTGGGAACACCTCTACTCCCACAGGAGGACGAAAGGGGCTTACCTCGGGAGGGGAACCGCGAGGCGCGCGATATCGGACGCGGAGGGCTGTGAGATCCTTCGGCGCGAAGCCCTTCACTTCCTCGAGAGCTTCGGGGAGGGGGCCGTGGTCCTCGGGGTATCTGGAAGGCTCGCCATGGAGGAGATAGCCGCGCTGAAGAGATGGGCTGAAGAGCTCGGGGTAAAGCGGACGGTCCTTCTGGAGGGGGGACCGGTGGTCACCCTGGAGGCCCTCAGGGCGTCCGGCATAAGGAGAACCACCTCCCTGGACAGGATCCTCTCCTCCAGGAGAGCTTTGCTCCTCGGCGGCCGCGTCTCCAAGAGCCATCCGGTGCTCTGGATGCACCTGAAGGAGCGCGTCAGAAGGGAGGAGATGAGCCTAGCGATCGTGGGCCCGTGCGAGGACGAGGACGTGCTCCACTACTCCGACCTTCAGCTCTCCCCGGAGCAGCTCATGGACCGCGATCTCCTGGGAGGGCTGGTTCGGGAAGGGGCGAGCGTGATAGCGAGCGAAGACCTCCTCGCGCCGCACGAGACCGAGGAGCTCTTCAAAGCCCTGGCGGGGATGTGCGACCTGCAGGAGAGGGTATACCTCTGCGGCGGTTCGCCCAACTTCTGGAAGGCGCTGGAGATGGGCTTTTCGGTCGCTCGCGAGCTGGAGGACGCGCCCATGGTGGTCCTGGCCATGGAGAGCAACCTGAACGAGGATCCTCCCAGAGGGGCGAAGGGGCTAGCGTCCAAGGCCTCGTTCCTGGCCGTGCTCGATTGCCTGGACTCGGAGATCGCCTGGTCGGCCGACCTGATCCTGCCCCTGGCTCCGCTGGCCGAAAGGGGCGGAACCCTTTACAACGATCTGGGAGAGGTCATCGAGGTGGATCCGCTGCCCTTTCACACCTCGCGCTCGATCGAGAGGTACCTCGGATCCTAGGGGATAGGGCCAGGGCGAGTCCGTCGAGGCCTAGGGGGCGAAGCGACGTTTTGGGGCATGAGTTCTACTCGTGCCCCATTTTATGGTATATTCAGGCTATATGCTGAGATAAAATATCTCAAGGCGAAAGGGCTCCCCTAAGAGCTTGGAGGGATGGTTTTGGCCTTTAGTCTTCTGCGCTTTCTGGAGAAACACCTGGGAGAGGGGCCTGAGGATGGATCCTACGAGATAAGGGAAGTATCGATAGACGCGGTCAAACCCAATCCTTACCAGCCCCGTCGTCGCTTCGACGAGAGGGCCATAGCGGAGCTGGCCCAATCCATAGCGGAGGTGGGCTTGATACAGCCCATAGTGGTCAGGGAGAGCGAGGAGGGATACGAGCTAATAGCAGGAGAGAGAAGGTGGAGGGCGTGCAAGCTGCTGGGGAAGAGCTCCATCAAGGCCCTGGTGGTCAAGGCGGCTTCTGCGGAGCTCCAGCAGGTCATAGCCCTGGTGGAGAACATGCAGCGAGAGGACTTGAACCCCCTGGAGGAGGCCGAGTCCATCTTCAACATCCTAAGGCTCACGAACCTGACCCAGGAGGAGCTCGCCAGGAAGCTGGGCAAGACCCAGGCCACCATCTCCAACAAACTTCGACTGCTGAAGCTGGAGCCAGAGGTTAAGGAAGCCCTTAGGAGAGGCGAGCTAGGAGAGAGACAGGCCAGAAGCCTCGTGGGCCTGCAGAGGGATCAGCAGCTCAGGATGCTCGAGGCCATAAGGGAGAAGGCGCTGTCCGCCGAGGAGCTGGAGAGAAAGGTCAGGGAGATGAGGGGCAACGGAAGCGATCCCAAGCGCGAACCCAACCCCTCCCCCGAGGGGGTGAACCCTTTCAAGAGGGATCTGGAGAGGCTTCTGAACAAGTGGACTAGGCGCGGTCTCAAGTTTAACATTGAGGAGGAGGCGGCCGAAGAGGGCCTTCTTCTGAGGGTGCTCGTATCCCCGATCAGAGGGAAAAAAACCAGTAGTGAGGGGGGTAAGCCGTGATCAGCTCTGAGGGAAAAGCGTTTTCTCGTCTTAAAGTGGCTTTATTCTATCTATCGTTGATGTTCGGTTTGATCTGCCCCCTGCTGTCCGCCACAGGCGTCGCCAGCGAGAGGCCTCTGGTGGTGGTCATGGACGGGTCCGGGAGCATGTGGGGCAGGTTGCCCAGCAACGAGCTCAAAGCCGACGTCCAGAGGAACGAGCTGACCAGATTGTTGAGGGAGCTACCGGACTCGGCCAAGCTCGGCCTCGTGGTCTATGGATCCCGCGAGAGGACCAACCCGAAGGACGTGACCGTGCTGTCCCAGGTGGAGCCCCTGTCCAGCTCCAGGAGCAGGTTGATAGAGAGGATCCAGTCCATTCAACCTCTCGGCATGACGCCGCTGGCCGAGTCGATAAGGGTCGCCAGGGACTTGCTCCTCAGGGGCGGCTTTTCCGCAGGCGACATAGTCGTCCTGACCGACGACTACGACACCACCGGTGAAACCCCCGAGAGAGTCGCTGAGGAGCTGGCCAACGCCTACGACATAAGGATTCACGTGCTCGCCGTGGGGGCGAGCAAGCGGGACGAGGAACTCCTGAGGAGGCTTGCCGAGCTCGGCAAGGGAAGCTTTCGCTCGGCCAGGAACGCAAGCCAGTTCAGGGAGGCCCTGAGCGCGCTGGTCCTGGGCGCCCTGTCGGCATCGCCCCGACAGAGGGCAGAGGCACAGCCCACCGCCACCCCCCAGGAGGGCGGCGTGAAGAAGATAAGGTTATCGGTGAACCTGGTCAGGGACGGGGCCATAAGGATCGACGGTCTGCCTGGGGTGATGGGTTCGATAGAGGGGTGGACCCTCAGGTCGGTGGACGGGACCAGGAGCATAAACGCATCGGGCAACAGCCTGGACGGCATACCCCCGGGCAGGTACACCATATCCTTCAAGGTGAGGGGCTTTCCAGAGCCCATAACCTTCAACCAGGAGATAGAGATAAAGCCCAACGAGACCTCCTACGTGAGGCTGGACAGCGGGGTCAACGTGGAGATAGCCCAGGACCTCGTCAACTCCGTTCTGGACTACACGGTGATAGACGCGGAGAGCAACAGACAGCTCTTCACCGTCAGGAGCGACATGTGGGGAGCGAAGTTCATGCTGCCCGGCAAGTACAGGATGATGCTGTCGGTGAGGGGATTCGACAGGCCTCTCTTCCTCCAGCAGACCTTTTCCGTGGTGAAGGGCGAGATGAGCTCGGTCAAGCTGAGCTCGGGGATAAACCTCATACCGGACAAGACGGCGGAGGAATCGGTCTCCAGGATAACCATAAGGGACTGGGGTAGCGACAACGTGGTGGCGGTGATGGCCTCGGACATGTGGGGTAGGAAGTTCCTCCCCAGCGGCACTTACAGGATAAGCTTCCTCAACAGGGACACCGACAGAGAGGTTTTCCTCAACGAGCCCATGGTGGTGAGGGAATCCAGCGTCTCTAGCTTCAGCGTCAACTCCTTTGTCTCCCTCTCCTGCATCGAGGAGCTCAAAGCGGCAGTCGAGAGCTGGTCCCTGCGGGAGTCCTCCAGCGGCAGGCTTATATTCACCACCTCCGACCTGAGCGGCGCCTTCAAGTTCGTGCCCCCCGGCAGCTACACGATATTCGTGAGAAACAAAGGCGGATCCCAGGAGATCCCCGCGGAGAGCATCCAGGTCGCGTCCGGCGAGAGGGTCCAAAGGGCCTTGGAGAGCGGCATACACCTGCAGCCCGAGGAGATGGCTAGGAACCGCATAACCAGCTGGACCATATACGCCAAAGAGAACAACCTGCGGGTGGACAGCTTAGGAGCTGACCTATGGGATCCCAAGTTCATACCCCCAGGCTCCTACAGGATAGCGGTGATGGACAGGATCACCGGCACTGAGGTCAACATAGCCGACAGCGTGAGCGTGGCGCCCAAGTCGATAGTGATACTAGACATAAAGTAAGAAAGGTGCTTTGTTGTTGCAATATTCAGCTTAGTTTCAAAATTGTGCTCTTTGTATTGTCCTCAGAGGGTCGCTGTAATAAAATAAAGGGGCTAAACGCGAGGGCCTCTGAGCGGGCGCAAGGCGGATCTATTTGAGGAAAGGAGGTCGATTGGGTTATGTCCACTTCCGTCCTAATACTGATAGGCGCCGTCTTTTACTTGGCTCTCTACTTCACGTACGGCAAAAGCCTGGAACGCAAGGTGGTCAAGGCAGATCCCAACAGACCCACTCCCGCGGTCAGGATGCGGGACGACGTGGATTTCGTCCCAGCCAACAAGTTCGTGCTGTTCGGGCACCACTTCTCCTCCATCGCGGGCGCTGGCCCAATAGTAGGTCCGGCCATAGCCGCGGTTTGGGGTTGGCTACCCTGCATCCTCTGGATCTGGCTCGGTAACTTCCTGATAGGTGCCGTCCACGACTACCTCTCGCTGATGATGTCCGTCAGACACGACGGCAAGTCGGTTCAGTGGATAGCTGGAAGGCTCATGGGGAAGAGGACGAAGCTCATCTTCGAGCTCTACGTGTTCTTCGCTCTCATACTGGTCATAGCTGCGTTCATGGGCACTTTCGCCCCCCTGGCCAGCAGCACCCCCGAGATATTCACCACCTCCGTCTTGTTCCTCGTGGCTGCCATCATAGAGGGTTATCTGCTCTACAAGACGAAGCTCCCCTTCAGCGTCTCCACCGTCATAGGGATAGCCATGGTGGCCGCCTGCATATGGCTTGGTTTCGTCTACCCGATAAAGATGAGCGTGGACACCCTCTACTGGCTCCAGCTAATCTACATAATCTTGGCTGCCGCCTTGCCGGTTTGGATACTCCTTCAGCCCCGAGACTACCTTAACTCCTTCATCCTCTGGGGCGGGGTCGTGGTGGGCTCCATCGCGGCCTTGATAGTCTTTAAGCCCATAAGCTGGCCGGCCTTCACCAGCTTCTCCGCCAACGTCGTGCACGCTAAGGTGCCTTCCCCCTTCTGGCCCACCGTCCCCCTGGTGATAGCCTGCGGAGCCCTCTCGGGGTTCCACTCCATAGTGGGCTCTGGTACCACCTCCAAGCAGCTGGACAACGAGCTGTCGGGGCTCTTCGTCGGCTATGGCTCCATGTTCACCGAGGGGATGCTCTCGACCATAGTCATAGCCTCCATAGGGGCCTTCGGCCTGGGGGTCATAGGGGGTCTAGCCGACGCCATAAAGGCGGCTAATCCCAACCTCGACGCCGCTCAGCTCTCCGACCCATCTTACATGGCCAACTTCGGGAACGCCATAATAAACCTGAGGACCGCCGACAACAAGGCCATCGTGGGCGGAGCTGTGGGCTTGTTCACCAAGTCCTTCGGACAGCTGCTCTACCATGGACTCGGCATACCTGCCAAGATAGGGGCCGTTTTCGGTGGGCTTTGGGTTTCGGCCTTCGTGCTCACCACCCTCGACACCTCCAACAGGTTGGCCAGATACGCCTTCCAGGAGATAGTCGAGTCCTTCAGAGGTTTCCTCGGAGGGGTGGTGGACGTTCTGCAGAACAGGTGGGTGGGCTCCCTGGTGGCCGCCCTCCTGGGCTTCTACTTCATAAAGTACGGAGGTGCAGCCTACACGGCCCTCTGGGCCGGCTTCGCCGGGACCAACCAGTTGCTCGCCTCCATAGCCATGCTCACCGCTGCCAACTGGGTCAAGAGGGTTCAGAAGGCCTCCGGAGCCACGCTGGCGATGGTGTTCCTGCCAGCGGTCTTCCTCTGGGTGACCGTCTTCTCGGCGCTCGTCTGGTACCTCTTTAAGGTGGTCCCAGTCCAGGCTGCCGCTATAAAGGGCATCCTGGGCGCCTTCGTCGTGGTGATGCTGATCCTCTCCGTCATCTTGCTGGTCAACTTCTGGACCACCCTCAACAAGGAATACAAGCCCTCTGAGGAGATGGCGTAAGGGGAGATGAGCCTGCGCGAGGCCCTCGCAAAAGCGTTCAGGAAGCTCTACTGTACCCTGGATTCTATAGGCTGTTCTATGAGGGAGGCTGCCACCTCCCTCATAGAACAGGAGTTGATGGAGGAGGAGCACGTCTTCGCCCTCATCACCACCAGCCTCTTCTCCGGAATGCCCTCTCCGCCCACCGACATAGTCCTTAGGCTTTTGCCCCACATGGAGAGGGAGATCGCGCTCATGACCAGGAAGAGCGAGGAGTTCGACGACGTGTTCTCCCAGACGCTAGCTCGGTTCGACATCTAGGACGACGGGGAGAGGGTTTCAGGGGACATGCCTTCCAGGATGTTCTTCTTCATGGGCAAGGGCGGGGTGGGCAAGACCACCGTTGCCTCGGCGTTTGCGGTGGGAAGCGCCAGGAGCGGGAAGAGGACGCTGGTGGTTTCCATAGACCCAGCCCACAACCTGGGGGATGCCCTGGACGTGGAGCTCAGCGGCGAGCCGATCATGGTGGAGCGGGGCCTATGGGCTATGGAGGTAGACCTGGAGAGGGCGATCTCCTCTTACCTGGAGGATTGCTCCGCCAGGATGAAGAACACTTACAGACATCTGATGGTATTGAACCTGGACAGATATTTCGACCTCATAAAGAAGTCGCCCGGCATAGAGGAGTACGCCCTGTTAGAGGTGATAAAAGAGCTCTCGAAGGTGGAGGACTACGACTACATAGTGGTGGACACCCCACCAACCGGCATAACCATAAGGGTCTTCTCCATGCCGGAGATATCGCTGATATGGGCCAACGGCCTATTGGAGATGAGGAGGAGGATCCTGTCCAAGAGGAGGATGCTGGAGAACGTGAGAGGGCCCTTTTACTCCGAGATCGAAGGGAAGAGGGAGAAGCTTCCCTCCGCCGAGGAGGAAGACCCCATAACTAAGGAGATCATGGCCTACAAAGAGGACATGCTCAGGATAAGGCAGTTCCTCTCCTCCAAGCTCGCCTGGGTGGGGGTCGTGACCACCGCTGAGGAGTTGGCGTACGCGGAGACCAAGAGGATCTACGAAGCCCTGCGCGACCAGAACATCGCGCTAAGGGCCATATTCCTCAACAAATACCTCCAGCTGGAGAGCCCACCTCCGGAGCTCCAGGGGAAGATCCAGGAGCAGGAACGCGTCTTCGCCCACCTGAGGGAGGCCTTTCCGCGCGTGGAGATATTCAAGGTCCCCCTCATAAGGACGTCGCCCCGGGGGACCGAGATGCTCTACGAGATATACAGCCAAAACCTCCACAGACTAGAAGCCCTCGTGGCCTGACGTCCCCTGCAGAGAGGAAGGGGTGGTCGCCTTGTCGGCCGATCTTTTACTGGCCATACTCGTGTTGGCTGGGGTGGCATCGCTTCAGTTCTACAAGGGCAGAAGGCTCAACCTGTCGCTGATGGTCCACTACATAAGACAGTTCGAGGACAAGCTAAGGCCCAAGGACAAACTCTACACCCACTTAGGAGGCTACATAGGTTTCCGGGCGGATTACGCGCTAGAGGACGAATTCCTCCCCAAGATGGAGCTCACCCTCATGCTGATGCCTAGGCAGAGCCTGTTCTGGTGGCCCATATCCTATTTCTTCAAGAGGGGAGATAGGCTTTACGTGGTTTTGAGGCCCAGGACGAGGGTAGCTAGAGGGGAGGCCCACATAATCCAAAAATCCTACTTCGTCTTCGGTCCTGGGGTTGACAGAAAGGGGAAGGGGTTCCAGGAGGAGGAGATCAAGCTGAAGGACCAGACCCAGCACTACTCCCTCTACCAGGACCGTCGCGACCTGGAGAGGCTGAAGAAGCTTTGCGCGATGTCCATAGACGAGCCCGGGAGGCTCAGACACGCTTCGGTGAACCCCTCCGAGAACGTGATATACTTGTTGCTCAGGCCCGACGTCAACAAGACCGGCAGCGAGATGGCCAGGCTGGTGGAGAACTTCCACAGGCTGTTCGTCGAGGAGGAAGAACGGCGATGAGGCGAGAGGAGATAGTGCTGGAGATAAAGGACCTGGCAGTGAAAGTGGACGACAGGCTCGTGCTGGAGGGGTTGAACCTGTCGGTGAGGCGCGGGGAGGTGCACGTGATCTTCGGGCAGAACGGCTCCGGGAAGTCCACCCTTCTGGGGGCCATAATGGGCCTTTCCAGGTACAGGGTGACGGAGGGGGACATCCTGTTCCTGGGCTCATCCGTGCTGGGGCTTTCGATCCACGAGCGAGCGCGGCTGGGGATAGGCCTGGCGTTTCAAAGCCCCAGGGCGGTGAGGGGTGTGAGCCTGAGGAGCTTCCTCAAGCTGGTGGCCAAGGACTCCGAAGCCTTCGAGGGGGTCATGGAGTTAGCCTCCGAGTTCAACTTCCATCAGCACCTGGACAGGGACCTCAACGTGGGCTTCTCCGGAGGGGAGATGAAGAAGTCCGAGGTTCTCCAGTTGATAGCCCAAGACCCCACTTTGTTGATGTTGGACGAACCGGAGTCAGGGGTGGACTTCGAGAACATAGCCCTACTGGGCGAAGCCTTGAGGCGCTTCCTGGAGAGGGAGAAGCCCTTCCACCAGCGCACCAAGTCGGCCATCCTGATAACCCATAGCGGCCACATACTGGACTACGTGACCGCCGATGTGGGGCACGTCATGGTCAAAGGAAGGTTCGCCTGCAGCGGTAATCCTTACGACATCTTCAGGCGGATCAGGGAGAAAGGCTACGCCGAGTGCGTCGAGTGCTATCTTTGCCTCTAGGGGGGAAGCCTATGGAGGGAGCTTTGGACCTGAGGAGGGTAGGCTTCGACCTATCGCCCAGCAGGAAGAGGGAGGGGAGTTTTTTCGTGGAGGACCACTCCATAAGCCTCCTCGAGAGGCTCGGGGAGGTGGAGGTGATGTCCCTGGGGGAGGCCCAGGAGAGGTACCCCGAGCTGGTGGAGAGGCTGAGGTTTTCCCTGATAAGGCCAGAGGGAGAGCTGGCGAAGTTCAAAGAGGTCACCCCCACCGGCTACTTCATAAGGGTACCAGCGGGGGTGAAGATGAGCTTTCCCGTGCAGTCCTGCTACGTGGTGAAGACCGAGGGCTTCGAGCAGAGGGTGCACAACCTGATAATCGTGGAGGAAGGCGCCTCCGCCCAGATCATAACGGGTTGCACCAGGGGATCTCACGTCCTCGCGGGCCTTCACATCGGTGTGACCGAGATATTCGTCGGCAAGAACGCCTCCTTGACGTACACCATGGTCCACGAGTGGGGCAAGGAGATGGAGATAACGCCTAAGACCGCCGTACGAGTGGAGGAAGGGGGCAAGTACATATCCAACTACTTCGCCGTCACCGAGGTCAAAAGGGTGATCGCCTACCCCAGGGCCTTTCTATCGAGGAGGGCTTTCGCCGGGTTCTACTCCTCTATATACGCCAAGGGCCTCTCCTTCTTCGACACCGGAGCGGCGCTGATCCTGGAGGGAGATGGCGCAAGAGGGGAGATAGTGAGCAGGGTGGTGGCAGGCGACGGCAGCAAGGTCATATCCAGGGGGCTGATAGAGGCCAGAAGCGGGTCCACTAGGGGACACATGGAGTGCAACGCCATAATGATATCCGACTCCTCCTGCGTCCAGGCGATACCAGAGCTAACCTCTTACCACCCCGATGTGGAGCTATCCCACGAGGCGGCCGTAGGCAAGATAGCCCAGGAGGAGATAGAGTACCTGATGAGCAGAGGGGTCTCCGAGGAAGCCGCCAAAAGCCTGATAGTGAAGGGCTTCCTCACCCCGCGGCTGGAGAACCTAACCCCCGAGCTGGAGGAGGCGGTCCTGAACACCATAGAAGAAGCCCTCAGGACCGCGGGAAGCGGCATGTGAGGGGCCTCTAAGACGTCTGCGCCACGACCGATCTGACCCGCCCCGAGGTCCTCATAGCTCGGGAGTCCTGTCGTCGCCTCGGAAGGACCTCACAGCTATGGAGTGCTTTATCATGAGCAAACCTCGGGTTATGTCCTCGTCCCTGAGTATCACCTCGGGAGGGACCTTTATCTGCGAGGGAGAGAAATTCCATATCGCCTTTACACCGCTCTCCACCAGTCTGTCCGCCACCTCCTGGGCGGCATCGGGGGGAACGCATATGGCCCCCACGTCCACCTGGAGCTCCCTTACGGCTTCGGGCAACTCATCTACGGACCTGACCCTGAACTTGCCCACATAGGTCCCCACCTTGGCGGGGTCCTTGTCGAAGAGCGCCACTACCCTGGTCCTGTACCGCTCAAACCCCTCGTAGTTCGCTATAGCACCCCCCAACCTCCCCGCTCCCACTATGGCCATGTTCAGCTCGAGCTCGACTCCGAATATCTCCTCGAGCTCCTTCCTCAGCTCGCTCACCCGGTAGCCGACCCGAGGCTTACCCTTATATCGGAGGTAGGAGAGATCCTTTCTGACCTGCTCGGGCAGCACGCCCAGGGCGCCTCCCATCTCCTCGGAGGAGACGAAGTCCCTCTGGTGCAGCGATAGATACCTGTAGTACATGTGCAGCCTCCCCAAAGTGGCCTTAGGCAAGGAACCATACCCCCTGGTTTTCTCCACAAAAACCACTCCCCCCGCCCAACTTACGTTAAAAATTATACGACATCCCGAGATCTTTGAGAACCCGCTGTCGGGCGAAGTTCGATCCCAAGCGGAACGCGTACGGAGGGAGCGAAAAGCTTCCACCGATCTCCAGAGGAGTTCGACGGGGCTAAGCCGAGGAGAGGGCGGCGACCAGACGGGGTTTGACCCGCGAGGCGGTGTACGCTACCACCAGCGTCCAGAAGAGATCTGGGCCGATGAAGGGCAGAAAACCTATCGATATGGCTTTGCCGAAGGAGATCGGCTTTCCAGCGTAGAAGTTCAGGACGAAATAGAGGTAGGAAACGCCAACCAGGTAGACCAAGGCGAGCCCAGCGAGGGAGGCCGCCCAGGCCCTGAGGAAGGTGGGCCTTCCGTCCCCTACGATATGCCCCACGACGAACGCGCAACCTATGAAGCCGAGGAGATAGCCGAAGGTAGGTTGAAAGACGTAGGTGATCCCTCCTCCCTTCGCGAACACGGGGAAACCCATCAGACCTATCCCCACGTAGAGGAGCTGGGAAATCAGCCCACCCCTGGCCCCCAAGAAGACGCCCGAATAGGCGCAAAAGAGGTATTGAGTGGTGAAGGGCACTATGGGGGTGGGTATCTTGAGAAAGGCTCCCACCGCGGTCAAAGCCGAGAAGAACGGGATCAACACCAACTTCCTCAATGAACTGCTCGTCATCGAGGACACCTCCACGAACGCGAAAAGAGTTTCCCTCCCCGATAGGGCATTCTACCACGGCCGAGAGGTTTTATCAACCCATAAGAAATATTGGTTTACAGAATCTCCTCGAAGGTGGCGTCGGGCGACATGCGAACGGCGCTTAAGTCGTCGCCCGGGTAGACCATGGGGAAGGCCATCTCCTCGTCGGATATGGTCACCTCCAGGAGGGCAGGGCCTTCCTCCGAGAACAGCTCCTCCACGGAGGACCTGAGCTCAAAGGGAGCGGCGACCCGCTTGGCCTTCACTCCGAAGGCGGCGGCTACGGCGACGAAATCGTGATCTTTCTCGTAAGTGGAGGCGAACGTCCTCCCGTTCGCGAAGAGCCTTTGGTGTTGTCTCACCATGCCCAGACCCCTGTTGTTCAGGAGGAGGACCTTAACCGGCACGCCGTACCTCGAGACCGTGGACAACTCCTGCAGGTTCATCAGGAAGCTCCCGTCGCCGGCCACACACACCACCTCTCGGTCCGGCCTCGCTATTTTGGCGCCGATGGAGGCAGGAAAGCCAAAACCCATGGTCCCAAGTCCTCCCGAGGTTATGAAGTCGTCCGGTCCCAAGGCCCTGTAGTGATAGGCGGCCCACATCTGACACTGCCCCACCTCCGTCACCACGGTCGTGGGTATGCCCCTAGCCCTCAAGGCGTTGAGCTCCTCGAAGACCGCGCGGGGGGAGATGCCCTTATCGGAGGCCCCGTGGGAAGACCAAAAGCTTTCCTCCCGCTCCTTCAAACTCCTCACCTCGCCCACCCAGTCCACCTCGTCCTCCGCCCTCCTGATAGGGCCTTCCTCCAGCAAGGCCGAGATGAGGCTGGACGCGTCCCCCAGCACCGGAAGGTCCACCTCCAGGTTCTTGCCCAGCTCTACAGGGTCGAGGTCCACCTGGACCAGCTTAGCTCCGCTCGAAAGCCTCTTCCTGACGCCCACCGATCTGTCGGAAAACCTCACGCCCAGGGCCAGCACCAGGTCTGCCCTGGAGAGGGCCACGTTGGCACAGGCCCTCCCGTGCATGCCCACCATCCCGAGGGACAGATCCTCGTCCTCAGGGAACGCCCCCTTGCCCATCAAGGTGGTGGCCACGGGCAGCCTTTCCCTCCTGGCGAACTCCACGAGCGACCTCGAGGTCCCTGCGTCTTTGGCGCCGCCGCCGACCAGCAACAAGGGCCTGCGAGCGGCCCTAAGGAACTCCACCAGAGAACGGAAGGAGTCAGGATCCACCCTCGCAGCGGGAGTTCCAGCGCTCCCCTCGTCCTCGAGGAGATCCAAAGGACGAGACGGCCCCTGCGCTTCCCCCCTCTGCACGTCCACAGGCAGCACCACTGCAACGGGCCCCCTCCGGTGCGAGACGGCGAGCCTGCAGGCCCTCGAGATCTCGGCGTAAGCGGCGGAGGGGGATCTCACCGAGAAACCAGCCTTCGTGATCTGAAAGGTCATGCCGAGGAAGTCGAGCTCCTGGAAGACGTCCCTGCCCACCAGGTGCTGGGAGACGCCGCCGCTCAGGACCAATAGCGGCGTGGAGTCGAGACAGGCGTTGGCCAAGGGGGTGACCGTGTTCGACGCTCCAGGCCCCGAAGTGACGAGGACCACCCCCAGCCTGCCCGAGGCTCTGGCGTAGCCCTCGGCCATGTGCCCCGCCCCCTGTTCGTGAGCGCAAAGGTAGAGGCGAATCCCCCCGTGGGACAGGAGGGCGTCGAAGAGCGACAGGACCGTCCCACCGGGGATGCCGAAGGCCACCCTAACCCCGAAATCGGCCAAGGCCCTGATAGCTGCGTCGGCACCCCTCAAAACGCCCCACCCCCCTCCTCGGAATCGCTGACCACGATGCCCCTCAAAGCCCTCCTCAAGAACCTCTCCGCCATCTGGGCGCCGCCGTAGCGGTGAGAGAGCTCCAGGACCAGGTCGAACCCGCTACCTTCAGGGGAGAAGGAGGCCGAGACGCTGAGGATCTCGCACCCCTTCCCCACTAGGTTCGATATCAAACGAGCTAAGTGCACCCCGTCGCCCTGGAAGCTACCCCTGAAGATCACCCTATCCATCGCCCACCCCTCCCCTCGATGCGCCCGATGTGAGAAGCAGATAAACTAAAAGGGGCAAGGCCCCTGAAACTTAAAAGGGCCTTGCCCCTGCAGAGCCCAAAGCCCTACAGAGGTGGCCCACCTCGTATTACTATTAGCCCCACAACGCCAGCGAAAACCGCGCGCCTATCGATATCCATCTCGCTCAGGATCCACCCCATCGATTTTGACGCCTATTCTAAGGCCCACCTTGAGCTGTGTCAACGAGAGAGCCCGGCGCCGCGCGAAGTTTTTACATTAAGAAAAGTCAGCTGAGAAATCCACATCAGAGCACTATCAGATCCTTGCGAGCCCTGTTGAGAACCGAGGGGCTCGATCCCTCGACCACCACCAGGTCCTCTATCCTCACGCCGAACCTTCCAGGTATGGAAACGCTGGGCTCCACCGAGAAGCACATGCCCCGCTTGAGGATCGCCCTGTTGCCCCTGACTATGTAAGGCCTCTCGTGGACCGCTAGACCTATGCCGTGACCTAGCCTGCTCAAGAAGAACTCGCCGTATCCGGCCCTCTCCAAAACCCCCCTGGCCACCGCGTCCAAGTCCTCGGCGACCATACCCTCGCGGACCGCTCCCTCCGCTGCCGTCTGAGCCCTGAGCACGGCCTCGTAGACCTCAACCTCCTCCGGCGTGGGCTCGCCCACGAAGACCGTTCGGGTCATGTCGGAGCAGTATCCGTCCACTTTGCAACCGAAGTCCAGGAGCACCACGTCCCTCTCGGAGACTATCCCAGAGGAGCCAGTGTAGTGAGGTTTGGAGGACGCAGCGCCCACGGCCACTATCGGCTCGAACGACACGCCGCTGGCCCCTAACCTCTCCATCGCGTCCACCAGGAACCTCTTTATCTCCCTCTCCGAGACCCCTGGTCTTATGAACCCCAGCACCTCCTCGAAGGCCTTATCGGCTATCTCGGAGGCCCTCCTGAGATTTTCCAGCTCGAAGGGCTCCTTCACCTCCCTCAACTCCTCCAGGACGTGGGCCCCATCGGCGAAGTCGAGGTCCAAGACCTCCCTCATCATCAGCAGATCCAATCCCCTCACGGCTCCGTTTATGGCAACTTTGGAGCCGGGGCGGACGCCGAACGAAGAGAAGGCCCTGCGCAGAGAGGGCAAAGCCCCCTCCGAGTCGTCCCAGGCCAGCACCTCCAGCTCCAGGACGTCTCTGACCTCCTCCACCTCCTCCGCGCACAGCCGGGGGACCACGGCGAAGGAAACCCCATCGGGCCTCAGGAAAAACCCCTTGAACCTCTCGTCGGGATGTAGCTCCAGGCCGGTGAGATAGAACAAATCCGAGGAGGCCCCCACGCAGAAGAGGTCAAACCCCTCCTCAGCCATCCTCTCGGCCAGCCTGCGAACCCTATCCCCGAAGACGGGACGCGAGGACATACCCACACCCCCCTACCTCTCGCGCATCCCCCTGCTGGACTCCATCTGCTTTTGCATGGCGTGCATGGCCAAAGAGAGAGCTATCACGCCGTAGGCCACGAAGGACCTGAAGAACTCCCCTATCTGGGGGTCGCCGAAGAGGTTCTTCCCGGCGTTGGGAGACACCACGAACAGCGCGTGGAACAGCAGAGTCCCAACTACGGCGTTAGCTATGCTCGCCTTGGCCACCGTGGCACCCCCAACCAGCAGGGACGCCACGGCGAACATGCCGACCTGCTCGTGGCTGCTGTAAGTCTGCAGGGTCCCGATGTTTTGAAGGAACACTATCTGCCCCCAGGCCGCCAAAACGGTGGACATCACCATGGCCACCAGTCTAGTCCTGTCCACGTCTATCCCAGCCACAGAGGCTACGTGCATGTCTTGCCCCACCGCCCTGAAGTCCTGCCCCCACTTGGTCCTCATGAAGGACCTCATCGAAAGACAGAAGAAGGCCACCAGCAGAAGCGTGGCCACAGGAGCGCGCATCGGCCCAAGCCTCACCATCAACAGGTCGTCCAGGGCGTATTGGATCAGCTTTAAGTCTATGGCGTTCTTCAGCCCTATCCCGCCGGGCAGGAGAATGCTCTTGTCGGGTATCGGGATCACCGTCCCAGCGAACAGAAGGAAGACGAGCTGATACAGGCCCATGGCGAAGAAGCCCAGTATAAGGCTGGTGATCATCTCCCTGCCCTTCGTGATGTTGAGCACCCGCCCCGTGAGATAGCCGAATAGGACGGCGAAAGGGGTGGAGATCAGCGAAGCCAGGCCTATCCCCGCCAATCCTCCCAAGTCCAGTATCTTCACCGTTATCAGACCGATCTGGCCGGCCATCGCCCCCACGACTATCGCGAAGTTCATCCCCATGCCCGCGAGGGCTGGGAATATGAGGGAAAGGACCAAAAGGGCGTTCCTCGCGAGCCTCTCCACGACCTCGTTCAGGATGAAGCTCACCTGAAGCCTGGAAGCCCACCCTCCCAGAAGACAGAGGACCAGGAAGAAAGCCGGCACCAGGTTGGAACCTATCAGCTTCGAGAGGTCGACCCTATGGCCCCTCATCTGACATCACCGCCGGAGGAGCGAGATAGGGCATACAGGATCACCCCGTTGCTGACGATTATCCTTATGACCTCGGACAGGTTTCCCTCGGGCATCATCTTGTTGATCACCGGAAGGGACACGGTCAAGAGGGATTGAAAGAGCAAAACCCCCGATATCACGTGCGATATGGAGGCATGTCTGGCGCTAGCGCCACCTATGAGTATGGCCGAGGCGGCGGCGAAGGGCATCATCAAGGGAGCCACGTAGAGCTGGAAGAAACCGTAGCTCTGCGCGTAGACGAGTATGCCGATGCCTCCCAAGACCATGGAGATCATCGTGCCCAGGATCCTCTGCCTGTCCACGTCCACCCCTGAGGCCGCTGCGAAGGACGGGCTGAGACCGGCTATCTTCAAGGCCATCCCCCACTTCGACTCCATGAAGAGCTTGAGGAGAAGGGCCAAAAGGCCGAAGAACAGGATCGTGCCCACCGGGAGACCGCCCAAGGGGATCAGCCTGTCCAGCACCTTGTCGTAATAGCCCGACAGGGTTATCGTGGTCCTAAGCCCCTTGCCTCCTATAGCCCATATCATCTCGGGCCTTCTGAAGGGCAAGAGCAACCACCCTATGCACATCAGGGAGACGAAGGAGAAGCCCATGTAAGTTCCCACCGTCATCTCGTCCCCCTTCACCCTGTTCAGCAACAAACCGTACAGATATCCCAACAGGGAGGAGATGGGAACGGAGAGGACCACGGAGAAGGCGAAGCCCAATACCCCCCTTAGACCTAGCTCCATCGATATAAGTCCGGCCATCAAGCCTCCGACTATCCCTATGGACAGAGCGAAGTTCAGCCCAACGCCGCACGCCACGGCGGGGACCATCGCTAACACCAGCACGCTGTTCATAGCGCTCCTGACGAGAGAGGACCTGACGAGCTCCACCGGATCGAGCCCCAACCACACCGCTAGAGAGAGCATGACCACCAACATCAACGATATGGAAACCTTAGGATACCCGTACTTGTTCAACAGCTTGTTCCAAAGGCCAAGCACCCTCAAGCCCCCCTCACGCCGCCTGGATCTTCTCCCCGGCCATGGCAAGGCCGAAGAGCCTGTCGTCGGCGTCCGGCGGCAAGATCGCGGTCATCTTGCCCTCGCACACCACCCCTATCCTGTCGCACACCAACCTGAGCTCGGCGAGCTCGCTCGAGGTCATGAGTATGGTCATGCCCATCTCCTCGTTCAACCTGACCAGCGTCTCCAGGACCAACTTCTTAGCCCCCACGTCGATGCCCCTCGTCGGTTCGGACACCAGGAGCAGATCCGGCTCCAAGGTGAGAGCCCTCGCTATGCAGACCTTTTGCTGGTTGCCGCCGCTGAGCTTTCTGACGGTCTGATCAGGTCCAGTGCAGCGTATGTCCAGGTCCTTTATGCACCTCAAAGCGTGCTCCCTTATGGCCGACCAGTCCACCATCTTCAGCAATCCGCCGAACAAATCCTTCAAAAACTTGCCCTTGACCTGGACGGCTGTGGCGGCTATGTTGAACTCGATGCTCTCGTCGAGCATGAGCCCTACCCTTCTCCTGTCCTCCGAGACGAACGCCATGCCGCTCCTTATGGCGAGCTCGGGCTTGCCGAGCTCAAGCCTTTTCCCCCCCTTGTAGACCTCCCCCCTCGCCGGATAGAGACCCATCAAGCCGTTGGCTATCCCTATTTTCCCCTGACCGGCGAGTCCCCCAATGCCGAATATCTCCCCTCTCCTCACCTGGAAGCTTAAACCCCTCACCCTCTCCCCGGGCATGTCCACGTGAAGGTCCCTCACCACCAGGAAGGGCTCGCCGGCGGAGCCGGGCCCCCTCCCTCGCCTTAAGCTCCTCTCCAGCTTCCTCCCCACCATCATCTCCGCCAGCTGACCCACCGAGGCCTCGCTGGCCCTGAGCTCCGCTACCTTCTCGCCGTCCCTCAGGACCACCACCCTGTCTGAAACCGCCAGGGTCTCGTGAAGCCTGTGGGTTATGAACAGCACGGCCACGCCCTTAGAGGAGATCACCCTGATGGCCTCCAGAAGCCTTTCTGCCTCCGTCTCGGAGAGGACGGCCGTCGGCTCGTCGAAAACCAACAGCTTCACGTTGGTCTTGTCTATCTCCCTGGCTATCTCCACGAACTGCATGTAGCCCACCGGAAGCCCGGCCACGGGAAGCCACTCGTCCAAGTCCATTCCCAGCTCGTCCAGGGCCTTCCGAGAGTCCTCTCCCATCCTCTTCAGGTCCAGCGTCTCCAGGCGCTCGCCCAGCAACCTGGAGAGGAAGTTGGGCCTGGTGGGCTCCCTGTTGAGCTTTATGTTCTCGGCCACGCTGAACCCAGGCAACAGCATGAACTCCTGGTGGACCATCCCTATGCCTAAGGAGGCAGCCTCCCTGGGAGAGGAGATCCTGACCGTTCTACCCTCGAACCTGATCTCCCCTGAGTACCCCCCAGTGGAGGCTATGACGGGCATGCCGAAGACTATGTTCATCAGGGTGCTCTTGCCGGCCCCGTTTTCGCCCACTATGCCCAGGACCTCGCCGGGCATGACCGAGAGGCTCACCCCTTTCAGCACCCTGTTCCCGTAGAACTCCTTGGTTATGTTCAAAAGCTCCAAAACGGGGACAGATCCGAAGGACAAAACCACATCCCCCCACCCGAGGATCGAGTCGAACGCTTCGCCAAACAAAACCCCTTTCGGGGCCTCCCAGGCGGAAGCCCCGAAAGGGGCACCGCGGCGACGCCCAGAGGGAGCTAGAAGGTTATGTAATCGCAGAGTATCAAATAGTAGTTCTCGTGCAACTTCTCCTTGCCATCGGCCGTCTTCTCGACGTAGTTGTGGATGTCTATCCCGGTGCTGCCGAGGACCTTCTGGAAGGCCGCCTTAAGGGCCTCGGGGTCATTCCTCCCCTTGGTCTTGCCCTCCGCGAAAGCTATGGAGTACTCCACAGCAGCGGCGGTGGACAACATCGCCGCTGGCACGGGCCAGGTGGAGAACCTGCCGCTTCCGCCCTTAGCGGCTATCTTCTCCTTTATCTGGGAGATCACGTACTCCACGTCCCCAGCCTTGTCGGGAGGTATCTGGATGCCGAGAGCGCCAGGGTACGCGTGGAACGGGCTGGGGCAACACTGCTGGACGACCATCGCTCCCTGCTCGAGGGCGGTCTTTATGAGGGGCTCCTGCATGCCGCAGTTGGTGCTGAAGAAGACCGTGTCCTTGCCGTACTCAGCTACCTTCCTGGGTATGTCCTCTATTATGAACTGCTGCGCTCCCGGCAGGCCTGCATCGCCCGTGGGATCAGGAGCTGTGGCGTCCACGAACTTTATGCCCGCCTTCTCCGCCTCCTGCCTCAGGATGTCCCTCCTCCTAGCCAGGAGAGGATAGGACATGTGACGGGGGAAAGAGTAGTGGACGAACACCTTGGCGCCGAACTTCTTCGCTTGCTCGATCATCTTGTAGCCCATGGCCAGCTCGTCCGGCTGGATCACCACGTCAGCCTTGGAGGATATGACGTCCTGCTCAGCGGGGTTGATGGCTATGAGCAGAACGTCCGGCCTCTCCTTGCGGATCTTGTCGAAGGCCGCTGCGGCCCCTGGAACGGCCTGGTTCATGATGAAGGCCTTGACGCTCTTGTCGGCCACCATCGAAACCGCGTTGGCTATGAGCGTCTCCTGCTCCTTCATGAAGTTGTCGGGCATGGTCTGGAACACTATCTTGTCGGGATACTTCTTAGCGGCCTGCTCAGCTGACCTGTACTCCTCCTCGTTCTGGGAGACCGTGTTCACGTAGAGGGCTATCTTGTAGCCCTCGGCAAAAGCCGGCGCCACCTCCCCCACCAGGGAGAGGAGGAAAAACCCCAACGTCAAAGCACACCTGAACCTCATCCCACATCCCCCCACCGTAGATTATGCAAGAGATCCTCGCCCGATCAGCCGCGTTACCCCCCACCA
>Ga0105160_1000112_pt1 | contig 42225 bp, 39 predicted proteins | sample GXS110809BmetaG_FD_89591 | JGI IMG/M metagenome (GOLD analysis project Ga0105160, IMG submission 89591) | Hot spring microbial communities from Gongxiaoshe hot spring, China to study Microbial Dark Matter (Phase II) - GXS 110809B | ecosystem: Environmental > Aquatic > Thermal springs > Hot...
GTCATGGCGGAGGGGAAACACCCGGAACCATTCCGAACCCGGTAGTTAAGCCCTCCAGCGCCGATGGTACTGCGGCTATGGCTGCCGTGGGAGAGTAGGTCACTGCCAGGGCCTGAAGGATTGCCACGAGATGCCATCACCCTCACTCTCACCTCCAAAGGGGGAAGGTCGTAAGGCCTTCCCCTTTTCTATTTCCTCAGGAAGCTCAGGCTCCCTATGAGGGAGGTCAAGGGAGCCACCCATATCATCCCAAGGCTTCCCACGAGGGTGTGGAGTATCTCGGCGGCCACGTGCCTGAGGTTCAAGATGTTGTATGCGGGTATCCCCAGAGCGTTTAGGGAAAGCAGTAGCCCCATGTAGCTTCCGGAGTAGGCCAGGAGCAACGTGTTGGACATGCTGCTTATCACGGACTTGCTCACCGATAGCCCGGACAGGAGCAAGCCCAACCTCCCCACGCTCGGGTTGGCCTTGGCCACCTCCTCCTGCGAGGCGGATATGTCGATGGCCACGTCCACTATCGCCCCGGAGCAGGCGACGAAGGTGCTGGCCAGGAACAGGGAGGTGAGGTCCAGGTGCCCAAACCCAGAGTGCAACAGGGTCTCCGTGAAGGGCATCACAGCGCCGTGGATTTTAAGGGCCTTCCCGAACAGGATCGAAAGGGCGCAGGTGAGGATCATACCCGAGACACAGCCCCCTAGGGCGACCAGCCCTCTCCTGGAGACGCCGCCTGCCGACAGGGAGGCGGAGGCCGATATGACCGCGACCGTCAGCAGGGCGAGGGGTATGGGGTTCAGGCCCATGAGTATCATGGGCAAAAAGCCCTTCCATATGAGGAGCGCTATGAAGACGAAGGAGGTCAGGGCCTTAAAACCCGTCCAGCCGGCCAGCAGGGTCAAGCTCGCGGCGAAGAGGGCTAGCAGCGTCGCCAGGGCGTCCAACCTGTAATGGTCCAGGAGGTTGACGTGGACTATCCGATCCCCGGCGGCGTTGACCACCCCGAAGGCCACGTCCCCCGGGCGAAACTCCTTGTCTATCTCCAGGACCCCCTTGTAGTGGTTGGTGGCCCAGGTCTCGATCCCGGCGAAACGACCGTCGAGGATTTTGGCCCTCACCGCCTGGGTCCCTACGTGGACGAAGCCTATCCGGTGGGCTTGGGAGTCGTCCACCTCCAACACCAGGGCCCTCACCCTCTCGGTCCCCTCGAGCGTCGGGTTTTCCTTGACCGTGGGAAGCAGGATCAAAGCCAGGGACATCAGGAGGGTCACCGCTACCAGGGGTATCTCTCGGGACGGGTTCCTTACAGCCCAAAGCTCCCTCAAAAGCTCCCTCATCTTTGGGTCAGGTCCTCCTCCCTTTGCGCTGGTCTTAAAGCAAGAAGCTGGGGCTACCCCCTGGGGCAGCCCCAGCTCTTAAGGCCTGGGCGCTAGGCAGCTATCTCCTCCAGCTCCTCCCAGGGCAGGGCGGAGATCACGTTCCCCTTGGAGAGGTCTATCTCCATGACCTCAGCGAGCTTTCTGAAGATGTCGGTGTTGTCGTAGTAGCCGGCGAACCTCTCGGCGCCGACCCCTATGGCGTAGACGGGGGTGGGCAAGGCGGTGTGCGCGAAGGAGGACCAGCCTATGCCGGCCTTCTGGTTGAGGATGTGGGTGACCTTGACCACCAGGGGCTCATACCCCCCGTAGACGCGGTAGGTCCGCTCGTCCTTGGGCCTCTCCTCTTTGCCCATCATGCTGAGCTTGAAGGCCTCCTGGAGCTGGGCCACCTCGTCGTCGGTCAGGGCGAGCTGGAGCTCTAAGGCCGCCTCCGCGTCGCCGGCTTTGGACCTCTCCTCCAGAGCCTTCCTCTCCTCGGGCTTGAGGGTCCTGAGGCCGAAGAGCTCGCCTATCTTGGGCATCAGGTCCTCCAGTCTAGCCTTCTCCTTCGGGGTGGACTCCCTGTACTTGGCCACCAGCTTGGCGAACTCGTCGTAGGACATCTTCTGCCTCTCCAAGACCCTGAAGTAGGTCTCGTACCTGGTCCCGGCGAAGCCCATCGACATGCCGCCGCACTCGTGGTCCCCCGTCACTATTATTAGGGTCTCGTCCGGGTGCTTCTCGTAGAACTTGAGGGCCTCCCTGACGGCGGCGTCGAAGTCCAGGAGGTCGTGGATGGCCGAGGCCGCGTCGTTGGCGTGACAGGCCCAGTCCACCTTGCCGCCCTCCACGTGGAGGAAGAAGCCCTCAGGCCCATCGAGCATCTCTATCGCCTTGGCGGTGAACTCGGCCAGGGAGAGCCCCACGTCCATGCCAGACTTCCTGTTTATGGCGTACGGAAGCGCAGCCTCCCTGTCCAGCACCGGGTTTATCGCCACCACCTTGCCGTCAGAGGGCTTTAGGGCCCTTATCTCGTCGGCCTTCTCCACCACCTTGTATCCCCTCTGCCTGAGTATCTCCCTCACGTCGGGTTGGTCGCCGTTCTTGCCCCTGGGCTGTCTGAACCCACCGCCGCCGAAGAAGTGGAAGTCGCTGTCGGGGATCTGGAGGGCTATCTCGTAGTAGAGGTTTCGGCTAGGGCTCCTGGAGTAGAAGCCGGCGGGGGTAGCGTGCTCTATGGAGACGCTGGAGACCACCCCTACCTTCATGCCCTTGTCCCTGGCGAACTCAGCTATGGTCTTGTACTTGACCTTCTTCTGGGGGTCCATGTTGATGACGCCGTCCACCGTCTTGTGGCCGGCGGCTATGGCGGTTATCGCCGAGGCCGAGTCGGTGATGAAGCTGTCCGCGGCGTGAGTCGTGGTCATGCCCTGGTAGGGGAACCTGGTGAAGCTAAGCTCCCCCATGGCGGGCTCCTTGCTCTTGAGCGAACCCAGGTAGATCTGGGCGGCGCTCACCTGCGGGACGCTCGTGCCGTCGCCGATGAAGAGGAAGACGTACTTGGGCGTCTTCGAGGCCGCCTCGGCGCTCCAGGGGACCACGGCGAAGAGCAACGTGGCCGTGGCCAGGAGAGCCCAAAGGACCCTTCTACCTCCGCGCATTCTCTACCACCTCCGCTTGGGGTTCGCCGCCCCCGGGGGCGCTCGGGGCGGCGAAGGCTTCACCAGCTATGGTGCCTTCCCCGAGTGAAGAGCGTTTAAGAGGACGGCTAAGAAGGCCTAAAGCGATGGTTAACCGCCCTCCCTTCCCCAGGTCATCCGGACGTCTCCTGGAGCTTCAACAGGAGGTGTTTCGGTATGTCCACCCCGGTGGGGGCCACGCTGTTCCTGAACTCGGCCGTGTCGTTGACCTCGTTGACCAGCAGGCGGCCGTCGGCGGTCTTGAACACGTCCATGGCCAAGAAAAAGCCCCCTATGGCCCTTGCGGTCCTCTCGCAGATCTCCACCAGGTCGTCGGTGACCTCGGCGGCCTCGGCCTTGCCTCCTCTGGCGGTGTTGGTGATCCAGTGAGGGCTCCTGCGCTTTATGGCGCAGAGGAACTGGCCCCCCAGGGTGAAGGCCCTTATGTCGAAGCCACCCTTCTCCACGTACTCCTGGAGGTAGATGATCTGATGCTGCGGGCCCAGCCTCTCCTTGTACTCCAGCAGGGAGGAGAGGGCCTCCTCGTCCTCCACCAGCGAGACCATCCTACCCCAGGAGCCCATGACGGGCTTCACCACCAGGGGGTATCCTATCCTCTCGGCGACCTCCATGGCCCCCTCCTCGCTGAAGGCCAGGCCGTACCTGGGCTGAGGTATTCCCGCCTGCGACAGCCTGCAGGAGGTGGCGAACTTGTCCCCGCAGAGGCCTATCACCTCCGGGGGGTTCACCACCCTCACCCCCCTGAGCCCCAGGGCCGTAGAGACCTCCAGGTTCTGGTGGTGGGACACGCACCTGGCGAGGGCCCACGACACCGCGCCGAAGGGGATCAGCTCACCCTGGTGCCATATCCCCTCCTCGAGAAAAGCGCAAGACCGCGCGTTCAAGGCCTTGAGCTCCACGCCGACCTCCCTGGCCGCGTCGATCAGCATGCGTTCCTCCTGCCTCAGCCTGGAGTAGAAGAGCAAGAACAACCTCAAAACCTCCCCTCCCATCCCCCCGACCTTGACGTCGAGCGCCGGGGCGTGTATACTTTGTGCCTAGGTTTTATCATGTGGTGTTGTTATCAGGTGATAAAACCTCCCTTGCTAGCTTCTCCATATTTGGCGAGGTGGAGGGTTTTGTCAAGCGTCTTCGAGGGGAGAAGGCTGAGGCATCAGAGGCTTTTGAAGCTCCTGGAGGAGGATCCGCTCCTCACCGACGAGGAGCTCTCTGAGGCCCTGGGCGTCAGCGTCTCTACCGTCAGGCTGGACAGGATGATGCTGGGCATCCCCGACAGCCGCGAGAGGGCCAAGACCATGGTCCAGAGGGCCCTTTCCAACCTCAGGTCCCTCTCCACGGGAGACCTGGTGGGGGAGCTGATAGAGCTCGAGCCCAACAAGGGGGGGCTATCGGTCCTCCTGGCCACCAGGGAGATGGCCTTCAAGGACAGCGACATCATATGGGATCACTTCATCTACTCCCAGGCCAGCACCCTGGCCATGGCGTGCATAGACGCGGACATGGTGGTCACCGCCTCGGCGAGGGTCCGCTTCAGGTCGCCCGTTCGGGTGGGCGACAAGATGATAGCCAGGGCGAAGGTGGGCAAGAGCAAGGGGAACAAGTTCCTGGTGTCGGTCAGGACGAGGGTGAGGGACGTGGAGGTCTTCGTGGGCAGGTTTATAACCGTGGTCCTGGGCTAGTCGAGCCGTCTTTGGGGGGATCGCTTTGCTTATAGCCGTCGACGCCATGGGCGGTGATCACGCTCCTCTTGAGGTGTGCAAGGGCGCTCTGGAGGCCGTAGGATCCTTCGAGGACCTGGAGATAGTGCTGGTGGGACAGCTTCCCAGGCTCAACGAGGTTTTCCAGAGGGAGCTTCAGGTGGAGGTCCCCTCTCGGGTTCACCTGGAGCACGCCGAGGAGTTCATAGGGATGGACGAGCAGCCGGCCATGGCCTTCAGGAGGAAGAGGCGTTCCAGCCTCAGGGTGGCGGCCGAGATGCTCAAAAGCGGCCAGGTGGACGGGGTGGTCTCGGCGGGCAACACCGGGGCGGTGGTGGCCGCAGGCGTCCTGGTGGTGGGGAGGATCGAAGGGGTGCACAGGCCGGGCCTTGGGATCCCTACCCCCGCCCTGGAGAGGGTCTCCTTCGTCATAGACGTGGGCGCCACGGTCGAGTGCGAGCCCTTAGACCTCTACCAGTTCGCTCTGATGGGAAGCCTGTACATGGAGAACGTGTTCGGCGTCAAGGAGCCCAGCGTGGCCCTGCTCTCCAACGGCGAGGAGGAGATAAAGGGGGGAGAGCTTATCTCTAAGGCCAGGGAGATGCTGGCCTCATCGAGGCTCAACTTCGCCGGGTACGCTGAGGGCAAGGACATCCCCTTCGGCAAGTTCGACGTGGTGGTCTGCGACGGGTTCACCGGGAACGTGCTTTTGAAGTTCGTGGAGGGGGTGGGAGAGGCCCTGCACGCCCTCTTCAAGGCCGAGCTGTTGCGCAGGAAGTTCTCGGCCGCCCTCGGTCTCCTCTTCCTCAAGCCCATTCTGAGGGACGTGCTCGCCAGGCTCGACTACGAGAGGTACGGGGGCGCACCCCTCCTGGGCGTGAAGGGGGCCGTCATAAAGGCCCACGGCAGGTCCAGACACAGGGCCATAGCCAGCGCCATCCGGGTGGCTAGGGAGACCGTGTTGAGAGGTCTTCCGTCCAGGATAGAGGCTGGCCTCGAATGGAGGTAGATCGAGTTGATGTTCCTGGGTCCTAGGAAGGCGAGGGTCGTGGGCAGCGGTGTGTGCCTTCCCAGAAAGGTGCTCACCAACTTCGACCTGGAGAAGATGGTGGACACCTCCGACCAGTGGATCAGGGAGAGGTCTGGTATATCCACCAGACACGTGGTCTCGGAGGACGAGTTCGCCCACACGCTGGCCGCGGAGGCAGCGAGAAGGGCCCTGGAGGACGCGTCCATGTCCCCAGGGGATCTGGACGGGATACTGGTGGCCACCAACTCCCCCGACACGCTCTTTCCCGCCACCGCCTGCAGGGTGCAGGCGGCGATCGGGGCTTCCAGGTGCGGTTGCGTGGACGTCCAGTCGGGCTGCACCGGCAGCGTCTACGCCATGGCGATGGGCGCTGCCATGATCTCCTCGGGGGTGTGGAGGAACTGCCTGGTGGTGGGGGTGGAAGCGCTCTCGCGGTTGGTCAACTGGAGGGACCGCAACACCTGCGTCCTCTTCGGGGACGGCGCTGGGGCTTTGGTCATGACCGGCGAGGGCAGCAGGGGGGGCGAGGTCGTCTCCTCGCTCCTGGAGGGAGACGGGGGGTACGCCGACCTGATAGAGCTCCCGGCGGGCATGTCCATGTTGCCCGCCTCCCACAGGACCGTGGACGAGGGCCTCCACTACGTGAGGATGAAGGGCAACGAGGTCTTCAAGTTCGTAGCCAGGGTGATACCCGAGTTCCTGGGCAGGTTCGTGGAGGGTTCGGGCTACAGGCCGGAGGAGATAGACTGGTGGATACTCCATCAGGCCAACTACAGGATAATGGAGGCCACCATGAGGAGGTTTTCGATCCCCATGGAGAGGGCCATCGTGAACATAGACAAATACGGGAACACCTCCGCCGCCAGCGTCTTCATAGCCCTCCACGAGGCCCTCAAGGACGGCAGGATAGCCGAAGGGCAGAAGGTGGTGATATGCAGCTTCGGGGCGGGGATGACCTGGGGAGCTGTTCTGGTGAGGTGGTAGGGATGGCGCGCAGGTGGGACAACGAGCTCACTAGGCTTTTGGGGATAGACTACCCTGTCATCCAAGGGGGGATGGCCTGGGTGGCCGAGGCGGAGCTGGCGGCGGCGGTCAGCAACGCGGGCGGGCTCGGGATCATAGCGGCCGGCAACATGCCCCCTGAGGAGCTGGAAAGGCAGCTCAGGAGGGTCAGGGAGCTCACCGACAGGCCGTTCGGGCTCAACATAATGCTCATGTCGCCCACCGCCGACGACGCCCTGGAGCTAGCGGCCCAGTACCGGGTCCCTGTGGTCACCACCGGAGCGGGAAGCCCCGGAAAGGTGATAGAGAGGCTGAAACCCCTGGGGACCAAGGTGCTCCCGGTCGTGGCCTCGGTGGCCCACGCCAAGAAGGTGGAGAGGCAGGGGGCGGATGCGGTGATAGCCGAGGGCATGGAGTCGGGCGGGCACATAGGGGAGCTCACCACCCTGGCTCTGGTCCCGCAGGTGGTGGACGCCGTGAGCGTCCCGGTCGTGGCGGCAGGGGGTATAGCCGACGGGAGAGGCATGGCGGCGGCGCTGGCCCTCGGGGCCAAGGGGGTTCAGATGGGCACCCGCTTCGTGTGCTCCCTGGAGTGCAGGGCCCACGAGAACTACAAGAGGGCCATAGTCGAGGCGGGCGACAGGGGTACCACCGTCACGGGACAGTCCACGGGTCATCCCGTGAGATGTCTGAAGAACAAGCTGACCAACAAGTTCAAGGAGCTGGAGAGCAGGTGCGCCCCTCCGGAGGAGATAGAGGCTTTGGGGGTGGGGAGGCTCCGCGCCGCTGTGGTGGAGGGGGACGTGGAGTGGGGTTCCGTCATGGCCGGACAGATAAGCGGCCTGATAAGGGACGTGAGGTCGGTCAGGGAGATCGTGGAGGGGATTTGCGAGGAGGCCTTCGAGGTGCTCAGGAGGTTGGCCGAGGAGGTCTCCATCTCCTTGGGCAGGAGGTGATGGTCTTTGGGCCTGGCTTTGCTGTTCCCGGGGCAGGGCTCGCAGAAGGTGGGCATGGGGCTCGACTTCTACGAGGCCTACCCGGAGAGCCGAGAGGTCTTTCAGGAGGCGGACGAGCAGCTCAGGATGCACCTGTCCAGGCTGATCTTCGAGGGACCCGAGGAGGAGCTCGCCAAGACGGAGTTCACTCAGCCGGCCATGTTCACCGTGTGCACCGCCGTGTGGCGGGCTCTTCAGAGGGAGTTCGGGGAGGCAGTGAAGCCCCTCCTCCTTGCGGGCCACAGCCTGGGCGAGTATACTGCTCTCTGCGCCGCCAGGGTCTTCTCCTTCGCCAAGGGGGTGGAGCTCGTCAGGAACAGGGGCAAGTTCATGCAGGAGGCCGTCCCTCTGGGGGAGGGGAAGATGGCCGCCATAATGGGGCTGAGCGACGAAGAGGTCACCTCCATCTGCCGAGAGGTGGAGGAGAGGAGCGGTCGGGTCTGCGACGCGGCCAACTTCAACGCCCCGTCGCAGGTGGTGATATCCGGCCACGCTGACGCCGTCGACATGGCCATGTCCATGGCGAGGGAGAGGGGTGCCAAGAGGGTGGTGGAGCTCAAGGTGAGCGCTCCGTTCCACTCCAAACTCATGGTCCCCGTGGCGGCGAGGCTCAAGGAGCTCTTCGAGGAGATCAAGTTCTCCGACCCCGCCGTGCCGGTGGTGGCCAACTACACCGCCCTGCCGGTCTCTACGGCGGAGGAGGTCAAAGAGGCCCTCTACCACCAGACCTACAGCCCGGTGCTCTGGACGAGGAGCGTGGAGCACATGGCCAAGAAGGGGGTCTCGACCTACCTGGAGGTGGGTCCGGGGGGGGTTCTCAAGGGGTTGGTTAAGAAGATAGATCCCAGGGGCAAAGCCGTCGGGGTCGAGTCCACCTCGGACCTCAGGGCGCTAGAGCAGCTCCTGTCGGGAGGCGAGGCCAGGTGAACGCCCTGTGGGGGCTTGAGGGCAAGGTGGCCCTGGTCACCGGCGCCAGCCGGGGCATAGGGAGGGCGATAGCTTTGGTCCTCGCCGACCTCGGTTGCCACGTGGCCGTGAACTACAGGAGCCAGAGGGAGATGGCCGAGGCCCTGGTCGAGGAGATCAGGGGGAAGGGCAGGAGGGCCCTGGCGGTGGGGGCCAGCGTGGACGACGAGGAGTCGGTCAGGACCATGTTCGAGGCGGTGAGGAGGGAGCTGGGTCCCGTCGACGTCCTGGTGAACAACGCCGGGATAACCCGCGATGGGTTGATACTGCGCATGAGCTCGGAGGACTGGGACAGGGTTTTGTCGAACAACCTCAGGTCGGCCTTCCTGTGCGCCAGGGAGGCGGCGAAGGACATGGTCAAGCGGCGCTGGGGCAGGATAGTCAACGTCTCCAGCGTGGTCGGGCTCGTCGGCAACGCCGGGCAGTCCAACTACGCCGCCTCCAAGGCCGGCATGGTGGGCTTCTCCAAGAGCCTGGCCCTGGAGCTGGCCTCCCGGGGCATCACCGTCAACGTGGTGGCTCCCGGTTTCATCCAGACCGACATGACGGAGGCCATACCTCAGAGGGCCAAGGAGGCGCTCCTGTCCCAGATACCTTTGGGTAGGCCCGGTAGCCCGGAGGACGTGGCGTGGGCGGTGGCCTTCCTCTGCAGCGAGATGGCTAGCTACATAACGGGTCAGGTCCTGGCCGTGGACGGGGGAATGACCAGGTTTTAAGCTCCGCCTGGAAAGGAGGTGAAAGGGATGACCAAGGAGGAGGTCCTCGAGAGGTTGAAGGAGATAATAATGGAGAAGCTCAACGTGGAGGAGGACCAGATAAAGCCTGAGGCTTCCTTCATAGAGGATCTCGGGGCGGACTCGCTGGACATCGTCGAGCTCGTGATGGGCATAGAGGAGGAGTTCGACATCGAGATACCCGACGAGGAGGCCGAGAAGCTCACCAGCGTGGGGGTGGCCGTGGACTACATCCTCAACAAGCTGGGCATCGAGGAGTAGCGGGTGGGAGGGCGCCCCTCGGGGCGCTCTCACCCTTCGGACAGGGAGTGAAGCGGATTGAGAAGAGTCGTGATAACCGGAATAGGGGTGGTAAGCCCCATAGGCCTGGGGAAAAGGGCCTACTGGGACGCCTTGAAGGCGGGAACGAGCGGGGTGGGTCACATAACCCTGTTCGACGCCTCGGACTATCCGGTGAGGATAGCGGCCGAGGTCAAGGACTTCGACCCCCTGAGGTGGATGGACAAGAAGGAGGCCAGGCGAGCCGACAGGGTCATCCAGTTCGCCGTGGCGGCCGCCGAGATGGCGGTGGAGGACGCCTCCTTGAAGGTGGATTCCCTGGACAAGGAGAGGTTTGGAGTCTATCTGGCCAGCGGGGAAGGGGGCATATCCACCACCTGGGACAACGTCAACGCCCTCATCCAGAAGGGGCCCGAGAGGGTGAGCCCCTTCTTCATCCCCATGATGATAAGCAACATGCCGGCGGCCTACGTGGCCATGCGCTATGGGGCGAAGGGACCTAACATATGCGTGGTCACCGCCTGCGCCTCGGCCAACCACACCATGGGAGAGGCCTTCGAGGCCATAAAGAGGGGCATAGCTGACGTCATACTCACCGGGGGGGCCGAGGCCGCCATAACCCCCATAGGGATAGCGGGCTTCGCCTCCATGAAGGCCCTCTCCACCAGGAACGAGGAGCCCGGCAAGGCCTCCAGGCCCTTCGACGCCCAGCGCGACGGATTCGTGATGGGGGAGGGGGCCGCCGTCTTCGTCTTCGAGGAGCTGGGGCACGCCCTATCCAGAGGGGCCAAGATATACGGCGAGGTCCTGGGATACGGCATGTCCTGCGATGCGTATCACATAACCGCTCCCGATCCGGATGGATACGGCGCAGCCATGGCGATGCGCCTGGCGCTGAAGGAGGCGGGGCTTTCCCCCGAGGCGGTGCAGTACGTCAACGCCCACGGCACTTCCACCCCCCTGAACGACAGGATAGAGACCATGGCCATAAAGAGCGTCTTCGGCGAGCACGCCAGGAGGCTCTACGTTAACTCCACCAAGAGCATGATAGGCCATGGGCTGGGCGCCGCTGGGGCCTTAGAGCTAGCGGCTGCCCTGATGGCCCTGGAGGAGGGCGTGATCCATCCGACCATAAACTACGAGGAGCCCGACCCCGAGTGCGATCTCAACTACGTCCCGAACAGGCCAGTTGAGGCCCAGGTCGAAGCCCTCATAAGCAACAGCTTCGGGTTCGGAGGCCACAACGCCGTGTTGGCAGTGGGCAGATGGAGGGGCTAGGGGTACCCGAAGGGCTCTTGGAGCTAGCCGAGAGGAGGCTGGGGCATCGCTTCAGGGATAGAGGGCTTCTGAGGGAAGCCCTCCTTCATCCCTCCTACTCCTACGAGAGGGGGCTTCCCTCGGACAACGAGAGGCTCGAGTTCCTGGGCGATGCGGTGGTGAACCTCATGGTGTCCCTCCTCCTCTACCGCAGGCTTTCCCAGGCGGACGAGGGGCTTTTGTCCCAGGAGAGGTCGAAGGCGGTCTGCGCAGACCGCATGGCCGCGGTGGCCAGGGCACTTGGCCTTCACGAGCTGGTGATGCTCGGAAACAGCCTCAAAGGGAAGAGGGAAAACCTGTCGGACCGGGTGCTGGCTTCCCTCTTCGAGGCCCTGGTGGGGGCCCTGTACCTGGACGGCGGAGAGGAGGCCGCCTCCAGGTTGGTGGAGCTTCTGCTGGCGCACTAGGTCTTTCTCATGACCGCCTTCAGGCCTCGGTGGACCATTATGGCTAGCTGGGTCCTGTCCCTCAGGCCGAGCTTCTTCAGGATCCTGCTTATGTGGTTTTTCACCGTCTTCTGGGAGATCACCAGCTTCTCCGCTATGTCCCTGTTGGAGTAGCCCTGGGCGACCAGGTCCACTATCTCTCGCTCCCTGGGGGTGAGCTCCTCGAGCGGACGGAGCTCGGTCGACTCCTGGGGGGATGGCATCTTGGCCTCCACCTTGGGATCCAGGTATCTGCCGCCATCCATCACGGTCCTTATGGCGGAGAAGAGCTCCTTGAGCCCAGATGCCTTGAGCACGAACCCATCCAGCCTCATCCTCTCGAACTGCGCCAGGGTGGCGGGGTCGTCGTAGGCGGTCACCGCCACCACCTTGCAGCTGGGGCAGGCCCTTCTCAACCTGTCCGCCAGCTCGGCCCCGGAGACCTCCGGCATGTTCATGTCCACCAGCACCAGGTCCGGATTGCACGAGAGGACCTTCCTGATCGCCTCGTCGCAGGAGGAGGCTTGGCCCACCACCTTGAAGTCCTTCTCCAGCTCCAGCAGCTTAGACAGGCCCTCCCTCACCAGCTTGTGGTCGTCCACCACCATTATCCTTATCTCCTTCAACCTCCATACCTCCCTCCGGACCTTTGGAGGCCGCCGACCCCCTCTCGAAGACCACCTCTGTCCCGACGCCAGGTTCGCTCCTTATCTCGAGCTTTCCGCCCAGGAGCTTGGCCCTCTCCCTCATGCTGTGGAGACCGAAACCTTTGTAATCGCTCCTTTCGATCTCGTCAAGGGAGAAACCCGTGCCGAAGTCTCTTACCGACAGGTGGACCGACTGCCCTCTGACCTGAAGCTCCACCTCGGCCCTATCGGACCTGCTGTGTTTCGCCGCGTTGTTCAGGGCCTCCTGGACTATCCTGTAGAGGTGAAGCTTCTCCTCCCTCGAGAGCTGCTCCTCCTCGCCTTCGAGCCTGTAGGAGAGGCGAATCGAGTGCCTCTGGGAGGTCCTCCCCAGGAGTATCCTTATCGACTCGAACAGCCCTCTGTTGTCCACGTTGTCAGCCCTCAGGTTGAATATTATGTTCCTGAGCTCCAGGGCGCTCTGTCTGAGCTCCGAGGAGATCTGGCCCATCTCGGCGGAGATCTTGGTGGGGTCCATCCTCTCGGTGAGCTCCCTTAGGTAGTCTATCCTCAGGGCGCAGGCTATCAGCTCCTGCGCCAGGCTGTCGTGGAGCTCCCTGGCTATCTTCCTCCTGTCCTCCTCCAGGATAGAGGTCAAAAACCTCAGGAGCCACTCCTTGGAGGACACCTCGCTCATTATCCTCTCCGCCGAGTCCCCCTCCAGCGTAAGGACCTCCATGGCCAGCTTGGCGTTCCTCTCGGCGAGCTCCGCCTTCTGGAGGCTCTTGATCGATACCCTGAGCTGTACCTCTAAGAAATCCCTTTCCCTTCTCAAAAGCTTCTCCCTTTCCTCGGCCCTCGCCAGTTTGACCCTCAGGTCATCTGCCTCCTTGTAGGCCGCTTTTTGCTCCATTTCGGCCTCTTTGTCGCTCTTTCTAGAGGCTTCAGCGAGCTTTTTCCTGGCAAGCGTGTACTTTTTTCTGAGCTCCTCCACCTCTTCAACCGTCTTGGCGTGCTTGCGAGCCACCTCAGCGAGCCTTTGCCTCAAGCTCTTCCCCTGCTCGTCGAGCTCTAGCCTTATCCTCTTGACCTCCGAGAGGACCTCCTCCAGCTTCCTGGCGGCCTGTTGGAGGTAGTCCTTGAGGATCTTCTCGTAGTTGATGGCTTCCTGGTTGGTCATGCGGTCACCTCGTCTGGCTAGCTGTAGCGCGTGGGCTGATTTATTATAATCTTAAGCGAAGGCCATCGAGCCCCGTGGATTGAGGCCGGGGAATGGGGGGTGTGCCCTTTGGGCAGGGACGAGATGGATGCGCTCAGGATGTCTGCCCTCTCGGAGATAGGCAACGTGGGTGCTGGAAACGCCTCGACGGCGCTCTCCTCCCTTCTGGGGGGGAAGCTCGTGGACATAAGCCTAACCGACGCCATGTGGGTGCCCCTCACCGAGGTGGCCGAGGTCCTGGGCGGTGCCGACAGCTTCGTCTACGCCGTTCACTTCGGCGTCGAGGGGGATCTGGAGGGGGATGTCCTCTTCGTCCTCGACGAGAGGGGAGCTGGCACCGCTGCCTCCCTCATGATGGGCCTTCTCCCGGCGGACGTGTCCTCCATAGGCGAGCTGGAGAGGTCGGCGCTCATGGAGATGAGCAACATCATATGCGGCTCCTACGTGAGCGCCATATCCACCATGACGGGCCTGCTGGTGACTATAACCCCCCCTGACCTCATCGCCGACATGCTGGGGGCGATACTGGACACGTCCCTGGGCAGGATAGGGCTTTTGGCCGACGAGCTCATACTCCTTCGGACCTCCATAAAGGTGGAGGAGTTCGACGTAAAGGGTACCTTCCTGTTGCTCCTGGACGAGGAGAGGATGGCCGTACTCCTCAGGGCCTTGGGTTTGCCCCTTTGAGCCTTGAGCGCAGCTAGGGCTGAAGCCCGATGGAGAACATCCTGGTGCTGCTGGTCTTCTCCCTGTCGCCGGCAGTGATGGTGGGAGCCTGGTTCTACTACAAGGACAGGACCAAGGAGCCGGTGCTCCTGGTGTTCGGCGCCTGGCTGGTGGGGATGGTGGCGGTGGTCCCCGCCTCGGTCCTGGAGTCCCTGCTCCTGGGCCTCGTGGGTGGGCGCAGCCACGTGCTGGACGCCTTCGTCGTGGTGGCCGCGCTGGAGGAGGCCTTCAAGTTCCCCGTGACCTGCTTCTTCGTCAGGTACTCCGCGGGGGAGGAGATATACAACGGGATCCTGTACGGAGCCTCGGTGGGGTTGGGCTTCGCCGCTTTGGAGAACGTTTACTACATATCCAGGTTCGGCATGTCGGTGGCTGTGGTTATAGGCAGGGCTCTCACCGCCGTTCCCCTGCACGGTCTCTGCGGGGCCATGATGGGCTTTTACATCTCCAGGGGGCTCAGGTACGGGGAGCGCTACTCGAGGCTCAGGGCTTTCTTGATGCCGGTCCTGTACCACGGATCTTACAACTGGGGTTTGTTCGCCGGCAACCTCTGGGGCCTATTCCTGGTCCCCCTGGTCCTGATATCGCTTTGGAGGAGCATCCTGGCGGAGATAAAGGTCTCCCAGACCATAGACCTGGCTCGATCCATCATGAGGACTAAGGGGGGTAGAGGGCCTTGAGGGGTTTCACCGTGGGTTTGGCCTTGGCTTTAGCCTCCGTCACAACCCTTTTTCTACCGGACGTCTGCTCTGCGTCTGTGCTCTTTTTCCCTCGCAGTAGGGGTTTTGACGCTTCGAGCTTGGAGATCAGGCTTAGCGCTAGGGGACTGGCTCCCGTCAGTTTGAAGCGTCTTCCCAACCTGGGGGCCTGGATGGTGGAGGGGTTGGAAGCGAGGGCCTGCGAGGAGGCCCTCGGGGATCTCGGGGAGGTGGTGGACGGGTCCTTGACCTTGAGGGCATCCTTTAGCCCCTCTTCCCGGGAGCTGTCGGACCCCCTGTCCTCCGACCAGTGGCACCTCGGTTTCTGCCGTTTCCCCGAGGCCTTCGCCTTGGCCTCCTCTCTCGGAGAGGGGGTGGTGGTGGCGGTCATGGACACTGGGGTGGATCTGGGCCACCCCGACCTGGCCGGATCCCTCTGGGTGAACCCCCACGAAGTCCCGGGGAACGGGGTCGACGACGACGGGGACGGGTTCGTCGACGACGTCCATGGGGCTAACGTCCTCTCGGGGGGAGGCGACGTCTCGGACCTCCTTGGTCACGGCACTAGGGTGGCCGGCTTGATAGCTGCCTCCGCCAACGGCGAGGGCGTCCTGGGGTGCGCCCCCCGCTCGAAGCTCATGGTGGTCAAGGCCTCAGAGGGAGGGAGCCTGACCCTCGCGGATTTGGCCAGGGCCTTCGACTACGTGATAGGCAAGAGGCTCAGGGGCATCGACGTCAGGTTGATAAACTTGAGCTTCAACACCTCTCCCTATTCTTCTCCCCAGCGGGACTACGAGGTGGCCATAAGGGGGATGATCGAGAGGGCCTTCGACGCTGGGATCACTTTGGTCTCCTCTGCCGGCAACGACGGGGCTGACCTGGACTCCAGGTACGCTTATCCCACCAGCGTGGTACACCCTGGGCACATCTCCGTGGCCGCGGTGGATTTCGACGGGAAGCTCGCCCAGTTCTCCAACAGGGGCTACGGCGCCGTCTGGACAGCTGCCCCGGGCGTGGAGATGCTTACCACCTCCAGAGGGGGTGGCTACGCGAGGGCTGATGGCACCTCCTTCTCCGCCCCCGTGGTCTGCGGGGCTTTGGCGCTCCTGTTTGGGCTTAAGCCCCACCTGGGTCCGACCGAGGCCAAGGAGGCGCTGATGTCCTCCGTGAGGGAGGGATATCAGGTGCCCTCCGTCCGATCCGGAGGGGTTTTGGACGCCTTGGCTCTTATTTCCACGGAGGCCTCGCCTGCTCCCTCCGGAGGGGGGGGAGGATGCCGCGCAGGAACTTCTTGGCCTGGTCTTCTCCTCGGACCCCTCTCGGCGTCGTTCCTGCTGCTGATATGGCTGGGAAGAGGGTCTTAGGCTACCTGACGATGACCCTAGGCCTCCTCTCCATGGGTTTTGGAGGCCTCGCGGTGGCTGGTGCCTTCTCCTTCCTGGTGGGGGAGGGAAGACCCCAGTGGATCCTCTGGGGAGGGCTCGGAGCTTTGGCGACCCTGGCCCTGGGCCTCTGGACTGGGAGGAAGACCTTCGACTAGGACTTTAGTGCCATCGACAGCTCCGCGGCTAGCCTCTTGATCTCCTGGGCGGAGAGGGAGGAGAAGTTGAGCCTTATGGCGTCTAGGTCCTTCCCCAGGACGTGGAAGGCCTTGGCGGGGCGAACCAGAATCCCCCTTCGGGCTAACCTCCCCGACAGGACGGAGCCCGGGATCCCGAGGTCCTCCAGGAAGATCCCCACCCCGCCGAGGGGCAAGCGCTTGGCCTTCTCCCTGAGACCCCTCTCCTCCAGGGCCTGGAGCAGAAGGTTGAGCTTCGCCGAGAGCGTCCTCCTGGCCCTCGAGAGGAGCTCGTCCACCGCCCCTGTGGAGAGGAGCTTCTTCGCCGCCGCCCATACGGTGTTCTGACCTGTGCCCCCGAGCTTGAGCCTGGCCTTGGATATCTCCTCCGCGAGCCCACGTTCGCAGACCACGTACCCCAGCTTGAGCCCAGGGGTTATGGCCTGGCAGAAGCTCCCCAGGTAGATCACCCGAGGGTCTCCGCCAGAGGAACCCCTGAGGCTCGGCATGACGTGTCCCTCGAACTTGAGCTCCCCGAAGGAGTCGTCCTCTATCAGATATAGCTCCCTCTCTCTGGCCAGCTCCAGCAAGGCCGACCTGGCCCTGGGGCTTATGCACCTGGTGGTGGGGTTGTGGATGCTCGGGATCAGGTAGACCATCTCTCCAGGGATGGCCTCGAGGCTGAGCTTTTCCAGCATCCTCTCTTCGTCCATGGGCAAACGCTTCACCCTGAGCCTCAAGGCCCTGGCCACCTCCAGCACAGCGGGGAAGGTGAGCTCCTCCACCCAGAGGGAGGGCCTCCTGGCGCCTAAGGCCCAGAGGGTCAGGAATATGCCCCTTTGAACCCCCTCCACCGGCGTTATCTCCCCCTCCGAGGCCAGCAGGCTTCGGGTGGCCAGGAAGGAACGGAGCTCGGCCTTCAGGGATGCCTCCAGCTCGTCGAAGCTGGGCGAGCCCGCTGACTCCAGCCAGGTACTGCCCAGGTCCTTGACGGACAGGCCCTCCGGCAGGGACTCCAGGGGCGATGGCTTTATGTGCTCGGCCGTGCAGTCCGCCAGGGCCACGAAGCCCCTGGTCGAGGGTTCCCTGTGTGCTCCCGTCGATGCCTTAGCGTATACGCCGCTCCTTGCCCTCTTCTCCAGTAGCCCGAGGTCCTTGAGCCTCTCGTAGGCCCTCGATATCACACCCCGGCTCACCCCCAGGAAGCTGGCCAGGGTCCTCTCCGAGGGCAGTTTGCTCCCGGGCGGTACGACCCCAGCGCTGAGCAGTTCGCCCAGATAGTCGGCCATCTGCTCGTGCAATGGGATGGGCGAACCCCTCTCGAGCGGGATCTCCAAGAGCCTGCTCTCCGAGCTCATGGACTAAATTTTAGCCTCGGGGCCATCCTTAGGAGAAGGCCTTTGCAATATAATCTTTCTTGCCCCGAGGGGGAGTGGATCTCGAGGAGTTTCGCTCGGGAGGTAGCCCCGTCCGATGGGGCCGATCGCGTGGGGGGGTTAGCTCATGCTCAAGGGGCTATTTTCTAGGCTTTCCGGTTTGACCACGTCGTGGGGGGAAGCCCTTAAGGGGGTTTTCTCCAGGACTTCCCTGGACGAGGGCTTCTTCGACGAGCTGGAGGAGGTCTTGATCTCAGGGGACGTGGGCCTTGAGCTCGCCTCCTCTCTGGTGGAGGACCTGAGGAGGAGGCTTTCCTCGAGGGCCTTCGCTCCCGAGGAGGCCAGGCTCGAGTTCGTCTCGCTCCTGGCGGAAAGGCTATCCACCCCTGGGGCGGGGGAGGAGCTCAGGATCGAGGGCGGTCGCCCCGCGGTGGTCCTCTTCCTGGGGGTTAACGGCAGCGGCAAGACCACCACTGTGGCCAAGCTGGCTAGGCGTTTCTCCGACCTGGGCAAGAGGGTGGTGGTGGCAGCAGCCGACACCTTCAGGGCAGCTGCCTCCGATCAGCTCAAGGTCTGGGCCTCCAGGGTAGGCTTCAGGGTCGTCTCCCAGGGCGAGGGGGCTGATCCGGCCGCGGTGGTCCACGACGCCGTCTCGTCGGCCATCGCCCGGGGGGAGGACCTGGTTTTGGTGGACACGGCGGGGAGGTTGCACACCAGGCACAACCTGATGGAGGAGCTCTCCAAGGTCTTCAGGGTATGTTCCAGGCTCCTGGAGGGCGAACCCAGGGAGAGCTTGCTGGTCCTGGACGCCGTCACAGGCCAGAACGGGTTGAGGCAGGCTCAGACCTTCGCTTCCAGGTTCAGGGTCACGGGGGTGGTGCTCACCAAGTACGACAGCAGCGCCAAGGGAGGGGTGGTGGTGGAGATCGGGACGAAGCTGTCCCTCCCCGTGCGGTACATAGGGGTGGGGGAGGGGGACGACGACCTCATCCCCTTCGATCCTAGGTCCTTCGCCGCCGCTCTGCTGGGGGTGAGGGCTTCTTGACGGGCGAGAGGCCAAAGGGGTCTCCGGTCCTGGTCAGGGAGGTCCTAAGGGTCCTCTTCTGTCAGAAGTCGGACTACCTGGCCGTCTTGGACCAGGGGGGGACGAGGGTCGAGGCCCTCCTGGACAAGGACCTCCTGATGTCCCGCCTCGAGCAGGAGGGGGAGGATGCCCCGTTCTTGCTGGCTCGCGTCCCCATCGACGAGGAGCGCCGAAAGCTCATACTGGGAAAGCTGGTGGTGGACGACAGGGTCAAGAGCCTGCCCGTGTTCCGCTCGGACGGGAGCTTCGTCGGGTTATGGCCCAAGGGGAAGGTGCTGTCGTCGGTGGGCTCACCCCAGGGCGATGTCCCCTCCGATTCGCCCCTGTTGGAGGCGATCTCCCTTATGCCCATGCCGCTCGCCCTGGTGGGCTTGGACGGATCGGTTAGGATGAACCGGGCGTTGATCTCCCTGCTGGGCGGAGATACCGCGGCGGAGGAGGCTGGCCCCCTGCTGGCCAAGGGGGATCCCATCTTCGAGCTGTACGGCAGAAGCTTTTGCGCGGAGGCCTACGAAGTGGGGGAGGGGAGGTTGGTGCTGGTCCAGGACGTCACCGACTCGATAAGCTCCCTGAAGGACATGGTCCTGTTGGCCAAGGCCTTCGAGGTCCTCTTCTCCGAGATGGTGGCCGACGGCAGGAAGGTGGCGGTGGTGGACGAGGGCGGCAGGGCGGTGAGGGGGCAGTTCTGGGCGCAATCTGAGTCCGACGCTTCTTTCGAGCTGTTCCACGAGGGCAGGAGGATAGGGAGGGTCTTCCTGTCGAGCCCCTCGAGCGAGGTCTTCCCTGTCAACTCCCAGGTCACCACCTTGAAGGAGCTCCTCAGGGACACCGAGCGGGAGGCCATAGTGGAGGCCCTGAGCTCCACCGGCAGCATATCTGGGGCGGCCAAGCTCTTGGGCATACCCAGGCAGACCTTGCAGTATCGGATGAAGAGGCTTGGGATATCCTTCGAGAGGGATGATTGAGCTTGGGCCAGGTGAGAGGACCCTCCCCCGTGAAGCTTTTCTTCGCCATGCTCTATCCATCCCGTGAGGTCTTCGATTGGTCGATCCGCCAGATAGCCAGGTACGTGGGGGAGATCGATCTCCTGAGCGAGGAGTGGCCCTTCACCTGGACCGACTACTACGCCTCGATAGGAGCTCATCTCCTCAGGCGTTTCGCCTCGACGAGAGGTCTTGTGTCGCCCGAGGGTCTCTTCAGGCTCAAGCACCTCTCCAACTTCTTAGAGGAGATCTCCGGCGGCGGGGAGGGGAGGAGGGTCAACCTGGACCCCGGCTACCTGGACGCGGCCAGGGTGGTGCTCTTCACCACCAAGGACAGCGCCCACAGGGTCTACGTGGGAGAAGGGATCTACGCGGAGGTCACCCTTCGCTACAGGAGGGGGCGATGGACCTTCCACGACTACACCTATCCTGACTACCGGGACGCTCGCTACCTGGCCTTCTTCGACGAGCTCAGGAGATCATACCTCGGGGAGATCAAGAAGGGGGGTTTTAGGCCTTGATCGAACGCTACTCCACGGAGGAGATGAGGAGGATATGGAGCCAGGAGAACAGATACAGCAAGTGGCTCGAGGTGGAGATAGCCGCCTGCGAGGCCTGGAACAGGCTCGGTCTGATACCCGACGACTCGCTCGAGAGGATAAGGGAGAGGGCCTCCTTCGACCCCATCAGGATAGCTGAGATAGAGAAGGAGGTGGAGCACGACGTCATAGCCTTCGTGCAGTGCGTGGCCGAGAGGGTGGGCGAGGACGGCAGGTTCGTCCACATGGGGCTCACCTCCTACGACGTGGTGGACACGGCCAACGCGCTGCTCCTGAGGGAGTCCCTGGAGGTGCTGAGGGGGGAGCTCTCATCCCTGCTGGACTGCGCAAGGGATCTCGCCAGGAGATATAAGCACACCCCCTGTGTGGGGAGGACCCACGGCGTCCACGCCGAGCCCATGACCTTCGGCCTCAAAGTCCTCAACTGGTGCTACGAGATGGAGAGGGATCTGGCCAGGCTCAGCTGGGTCGAGGAGGAGATATCGGTGGGCAAGGTCTCAGGAGCTGTGGGCACCTACGCCCACTGCCCGCCCGAGGTGGAGAGCTACGTCTGCGAGAAGCTTGGGCTCAAGCCCGCTAAGGTCTCCAACCAGATACTCCAGAGGGACTCCCACGCGGTCTTGACCTCGGTGTTGGCGGTCCTTATGGGGACCCTGGAGAGGATCGCCACCGAGATAAGGCACCTGCAGCGCACCGAGGTGCTGGAGGCCCTGGAGCCCTTCAAGAAGGGGCAGAAGGGGTCCAGCGCCATGCCCCACAAGAAGAACCCCGTGATGTGCGAGAGGATATGCGGGCTCGCCAGGCTGATGAGGGGTTATGCTGCGGCAGCCCTGGAGAACCAGGCCCTGTGGCACGAGAGGGACATCTCCCACTCCTCGGTGGAGAGGGTCATATGGCCCGATGCTTTCAACCTGGTCCACTACTCCCTGCGGTTGACCAGGAGGGTCTTGGAGGGACTAGTGGTGGACCAGGAGAGGATGGCCAGGAACCTGGATCTAACGAGGGGCTTGCTGTTCTCCCAGAGGGTGATGCTGGCGCTGGTGGAGCGCGGGATGGACAGGAAGGAAGCCTACGAGCTGGTCCAGGGATACTCGATGAGGTGCTGGGAGGAGGGCAAGGACCTGCGGGAGCTGCTAGAGGGGGACGATAGGGTCAGGGCTTTGCTGGGGGAGGACTTGGCCCGTCTGTTCGACGCCTCGTTCTTCCTGCGCCACGTGGACGAGGTCTTCTCCAGGTTCGGCCTGTGAGGCTTATCCCCTCGTCCTCGAGGACCTTAGCGCTGCGGCCACGGCCTGGCCTGCGCTGACGCATTCGTCGCCCGGGGAGAGGTGGCGGTGCGTGAGGACGGTGAGCCCCACCCTCTCGAGCTCGCGGGGCAGGCGTTCGCTCATCACCTTGTTGAAGAAGACGCCGCCCGACAGGCATACCCTTCGCACGCCTAGTTCCTTGGAGGCCTCCAGGACCATATCCCTGAGGGCGCGACAGAGGGTCAGGTGGAAGGAGGAGGAGAGCTTGTCCTTGCCCTCGCCCCTGAGCCTCCTCTCGACGAGGGCTTCGATGGTGGGACGCCAGTCCAGGACGAGGCCCTTGTCCTCCCAGCGCATACCGTAGGGGAGCGGATCCGCCTCCTCGAGGTCGCCGCAGAGGGCTTCTAGCTCCATGGCGGCCTGGGCCTCGTAGGTGATCTGCTCCCTGATCCCCAGGAGGGCGGAGACCCCGTCGAACAGCCTGCCGCAGCTGGTGGTGATGGGACCGAGGTTTCGCTCCAGGATCGCCTTGAGGATCGACAGCTCCCTTTCCCTGCCCTCGAACAGAGCTGAGGCCACCTCTAGCCCTCTTTCGCCCATGGAGGCGTGGAGGTAGGAGACGGCCATCCTGTATGGGTTCTTTATGGCCGCCTCGCCTCCGGGCATCGGCGTTCCCAGCAGGTGCCCCACCCTGATGGAGGAGGAGGCATCTCCCAGGAGCAGCTCCCCCCCCCAGACCGACCCGTCCTCGCCGTAGCCGGTGCCGTCCAGTATAAGGCCCAGCGCCTTCTCCCTCGCCATGCCGTTCTCCGCCAGGCAGGCGGCGAGGTGGGCGTGGTGGTGTTGAACCCTGAAGAGCGGTATGCCGGAGATCCTGGAGAGCTCCTCCCCCAGCTGGGTGGAGACGTACCTGGGGTGCAGGTCGCAGGCCAGGACGTCCGGTTGGACGTCGAAGAGCTTGAGGAAGTGCTCCAGCACCGAGGAGTAGTTGTCCACCGTCCTTTGGTCCTTGAGATCCCCGAGGTATTGGCTGGGGAACAGAAGGCTTCCCTTCAGCAGCGAGAAGGTGGCCTTCTCCTCGGCCCCGAGCCCCAGGACCACCTCGTCGCCCCCTAGCTCGAGCCTGAGGGGGGAGGGCACATATCCCCTGGAACGCCGGACCAGCACCACCTTGCCCCCGGCCTCCAGCTCCACTGAGTCGTCGCACCTCACGTGGATGGGCCTGTCGTGGGAGAGGACGAAGTCCACGAGGCCCCGTAGATGCCTCCATATCTCCTCTTCGTCCTTGGCTATGGGCTCGCCCGAGACGTTGGCGCTGGTCATGACCAGGGCCTCGAAGTCCTCCATCAGGAGGTGGTGGAGGGGCGTGTAAGGCAGCATCACCCCGAAGCGCCTCTGCCCCGGTGCCACCCACGGCCAGAGCGATGGATCGCGTTTTTCGGCCAGGACTATGGGAGCTCGAAACGACAGGAGCTCCCTTTCCTCCAGCGGCGTGATCTTGCAAAGCGCCCGCGCCACCTCGATGGATCGGACCATGAGGGCGAAGGGCTTGTGGGGTCTACCCTTCCTCCTTCGAAGCTCCAGGACTGCCCCCTCCTTGGACGGATCGACGGCCAGGTGAAAGCCCCCAAGCCCCTTTACGGCGCCTATGTTGCCCCTGGCCAGGTAGGACTTGGCCTCGGATAAGGCGTCCTCGCCCTCTGCGACGAGCTTTCCCTCGGCGGAGAGGAGTCGAAGCCTTGGGCCGCACCTGGGACAGGCGTTGGGTTGGGCGTGATATCTTCTGCTGAGCGGATCGTGGTACTCCCCGGAGCAGGCCTCGCACATCTCGAAGGCCGCCATGGTGGTGTTCTTCCTGTCGTAGGGGAGGGACTTGATTATGGTGAATCGCGGGCCGCAGTCGGTGCAGTTGATGAAGGGATATCTGTGCCGCCTGTCCGAGGGGTCCATCATCTCCCTGAGGCAGTCGGAGCATAGGCGAACGTCCGGCGGAGGTATGACCCCTCTGTTACCCTCCCCCCTGCTCTCCCCTATCTCGAAGGGGTGGACGGTTTTCGCCTCGATCTCCCTCGACTCCACCTCCCGCAGGGAGTCTATCCTGGCCAGAGGGGGAAGCTCTTCCCTCAGAAGCTCCAGGAAGAGCTCTATTTGCCGGGGCTTTCCCCTCAGGACCAGCTCCACCCCCTCCGGGACGTTTCTGACCGAGCCTCCGACTCCGACCCTGGCGGCGATCCTGGCGCAGAGGGGCCTAAAGCCCACCCCCTGGACCACGCCTTCGACCAGGAACCTCCTCTCCAGAGCGCGGTTGTCCATCGATCATCCCGTATTGTAGAATACGATGTCCGCTGCGGCAAAGCAAACGACTTGGGGGGTCGATCGGTTTGAATTTGTCCGTAAGGGACAGGGGTTTAGTTCAAATCTACACGGGCAACGGCAAGGGCAAGACCACGGCCGCGCTCGGCCTGGCCCTCAGGGCGGTGGGTCACGGTTTCAAGGTGGTCATGATCCAGTTCCTAAAGGGTTGGGACTTCTACGGGGAGATAGCCTCGAGCGCCTTCTTGCCGGGCTTCAAGCTGGTGAGGACCGGCAGGGCTGAGTTCGTGAACAAGGAGAACCCCCATCCCGAGGACCTCAAGGAGGCCAGGCGCGGGCTGGAGCTGGCCAGGGAGGCCCTGCGGAGCGGAGAGTACGACCTGGTCATCCTGGACGAGGTGAACGTGGCGCTCCACTACGGGCTCATAGGTCTTAAGGAGGTGCTGGAGCTGATAGAGCTCAAGCCCCATGGGGTGGAGCTCGTCCTCACGGGGCGCTACGCGCCCCGGGAGCTTCTCGAGCGGGCCGATCTGGTGAGCGAGGTGGTCGAGGTCAAGCACCCCTACAGGGAGGGCGTGCCCGCGCGGCAGGGCGTGGAGTACTGATCTTCCCCCCATCCGGGGTGGACCTGGAGCGCTCGGGTCGGTGAGGCTTCAGTGGAGGACAGGTCCGTCCTCGTCGCGATGAGCGGGGGTGTGGATAGCTCCGCGGCGGCCCTGATCCTGCTCGAGAGGGGCTTCTGGGTGCTGGGGGCCACCCTGGTGTTCTCGGACCTTCACTGGAGGGTCGCCGAGAGGGCCGCTCGCGTGGCCGAGGCCCTGGGGATCGAGCACTTGGTGGTCGACGCCAGGAGGGCCTTCGAGGAGGAGGTGGTATCTCCCTTCGTCGAGGCTTACCTGTCGGGGAGGACGCCCAACCCGTGTCCTCTGTGCAACGAGCGGGTCAAGTTCAGGTCGTTGCTCGACCTGGCGGAGAAGCGGGGCGTTGATCTTTTGGCCACCGGCCACTACTGCAGGATCTATCCCTCTATGAGAGGCGAGATGGGGCTTCTATCGCACCCCTCCTCCAAGGACCAGAGCTACGTCCTTTACAGGCTGAGCCGAGAGGTGCTTCGGAGGGTCGTCTTCCCCCTTGGATCGACGAGCAAGGGGGAGGTAAGGTCCCTGGTGGCGTCGAGGGGCCTGCCGGTCCCCGAGGACGAAAGCCAGGACCTCTGCTTCGTGGAGGGTGATCTGGCCTGTTTCCTGGAGCTTCGTCTCTCTATGCGCGGCACGAAGGTCGAACCCGGTCCCATACTGGACCTGGAGGGTAGGATCTTGGGGAGCCATCGGGGCTTGCCCTTCTACACGGTCGGCCAGCGGAGGGGCCTGGGTATCTCCTCCGCCCGAGGCCCTATGTACGTGGTGGGGATGGACCCTGAGAGGAACGCCCTGCTGGTGGGAAGCAGAGAGGACGCTAGCTTCCGTGGATGTGCGCTGGTCGGGCTGAACCTCCTCGAGGAAGTCGAGCCCGGTCGCGTATACCTCGCCAGGCACAGGTACAGGGCCGACCCCATCCCCTGCGTAGTGTGCGCCGTCGACGGGGCGACCGGGAGCGCCAGGGTGGAGTTCCTCAGGCCGGCTTTCGCCCTCACCCCAGGCCAGCACCTGGTCCTGTACAGCGGGCCTCTCCTCGTGGGTGGTGGCGAGATCCACGAGGTTTGTTCTAAAATAGCCGAAGCTGCGGGGATACGAGAAGCAAGCGAGGGGAGGAGAGAGCTCGATGGCTAAGGAGAGCCCTGTGGACGCCCTCAGGTTGAAGGCCTCTCAGGTGGCGAGGCTCTGCGACCCCAGGAGCCTGGGGTTCGAGAGCACCGCTGAGCTCGAGCCCATAACTAGTCTTATCGGACAGGAAAGGGCCCTGCGCTCCCTGGACTTCGGCCTTCAGGTGAAGAACAGCGGCTACAACGTGTTCGTGGTGGGAAGGCCCGGCAGCGGTAGGACTACCTACGTCCTCAACAGGTTGGTGGAACTGGCGAAGGGTGAACCAGCTCCCTCGGACTGGTGCTACGTCTTCAACTTCAAGAACCCCGGCTCGCCGCAGGCCCTGGAGCTACCCGCCTCCATGGGGAGGGTCTTCGCCAAGGCCGTGGACGATCTGATCCAGGACCTCAGGAGGCTGATCCCAAGGGCATTCGAGAAGGGGGAGTACGAGGAGGCCAAGGCGGTCTTCATAAGGGAGTTTCAGGAGAAGGTAAACGACATGATGGATGAGCTGAAGAGATGGGCCTTCGAGAGGGGGTTTGCCGTGAAGAGGACCCCTCAGGGCTTCGTGAACGTGCCCTTGCTGGAGGAGGAGATGGACGGCAGGCCCGTCAAGAGGGAGATGAGGCAGGAGGAGTTCGAGGCCCTGAGCGACGAGGAGAAGAGGGCCTTACAGCGCCTCTCCGAGGAGATCTCCAACCGCACCATGGAGGTCCTGAGGGAGATCCGCAACATGGAGAAGGACCTGCAGCTCAAGATAAAGGAGCTGGACAGGGAGATATGCAGGAACGTGGTGGAGCAGCCCATAGCGGAGCTGAAATCTCGCTTCTCCTTCTCGGATAAGATAGGGGCTTGGCTGGACGACCTGATGGAGGACGTCCTGGACAACTTCGGGGCCTTCATAGCCGTCTCCGAGGAGAAGGACGGGGACAAGCTGGAGTTCACCCGCTACAAGGTCAACGTCTTCGTGTCGCGCGAGGAAGGGGAGGGGGCTCCTGTGGTTAGGGAGACCAACCCCACCTACTACAACCTGATGGGCAAGGTGGAGTACGAGAGCAGGATGGGGTTTTTGTACACCGACTTCACCAGGATAATGGCTGGGGCCATACACAGGGCCAACGGCGGCTACCTGGTGCTGGAGGCGGAGGATCTGCTTCGGAACTTCTTCTCCTGGGAGGCCCTCAAGAGGGTCTTGAAGACCGGCGAGATAAGGATAGAGAACCTGGGGGAGCAGCTGGGGTTCATCCCCATGTCCTCCTTGAGGCCGGAGGCCATACCCGTCAAGCTCAAGGTGGTGGTGATAGGTCAGAGGTGGCTCTATCACCTCCTCAGCGTTTACGACCAGGAGTTCCAGAAGCTCTTCAAGGTCAAGGCCGACTTCGACGTGGACATGGAGAGGAACGAGGAGACCGAGAGGGGGATAGCTCGTTTCATAGCGGGGATGGTCAGGAAGGAGGGCCTTCGCCACTTCTCCGCCGAGGCGGTGGCCAAGGTGGTCGACTACGCCTCCCGGCTCGCGTCCCACCAGGGTAGGATGTCCACCCAGTTCAACCGCATATCCGAGGTGGTCATAGAGGCCAACTACTGGGCCACCCGGGATGGCCTGGACGTGGTGATGGGGGAGCACGTGGAGAGGGCCATCCAGGAGAGGACCTTCAGGGTCAGCCTGATAGAGGATAAGATCAAGCAGATGTTCCGGGACGGCCAGATCCTGGTGGACACCGAGGGCAAGAGGGTGGGGCAGATAAACGGCCTCACGGTGATAAACGTGGGCGATCACGTCTTCGGCAGGCCCGTCAGGATAACGGCCAACTGCTTCATGGGGGACGAGGGCGTGGTCCACATAGAGAGGGAGACGAAGCTGGCAGGTCCCATCCACAACAAGGGCGTCATGATCCTCGCCAGCTACATCAGCAACACCTACGGCCAGGACATGCCCATATCCATGTCGGCCAGGCTGACCTTCGAACAGACCTACGAGGAGGTGGAAGGGGACAGCGCCTCCTCGACGGAGCTCTACTGCCTGCTCTCGGCCCTGTCCGGTTTGCCCCTGGACCAGGGGATAGCGGTGACCGGCTCGGTGAACCAGAAGGGGGAGATCCAGCCCATAGGGGGCGTGAACGAGAAGATAGAGGGATTCTTCGACTACTGCTCCATGCGGGGGCTCACCGGCAGGCAAGGAGTGATCATACCGAGGCAGAACGTGTGCAACCTGATGCTCAGGTCTGACGTGAGGAGGGCCATAGAGGAGGGCAAGTTCCACCTGTGGGCGGTCTCCACCGTGGAGGAGGGTATAGAGATACTGACCGGTGTTCCTGCCGGCAGAAGGCTCAGGGGAGGGGGCTGGAGCAAGGGGAGCGTGCACCATCTGGTGAGCCAGAGGCTCAAGGAGTGGGAGAGGATCATCAGGTCCGGCCGCTCTGGGGAGAGGGCGAGGTCGGCCCGTCGTCGTGGGGGGAAGGGGCGCCCTTGAGGCGCGTCGAGGCGCTCGATCCCTGGAGGGATAGGCTTTCCGTCATAGATGAGGTCCTGGAGGGCGAATACGGCGGCTCCGCTCTGCTCGAGAGGATAAGGGCCGATAGGTCGGACCCCCTCGAGGAGCTGATACTGACCGTGCTCTCCCAGAACACCAACGACAAGAACAGCTTCGCCGCTTATTCCAGGTTGAGGGAGAGGTGCGGGGGGGATTGGTCCAAGGCGCTTTCGCTCTCCCTCGAGGAGCTGGAGGAGGCCATAAGACCTGCCGGTTTAGGTAAGATCAAGGCTTTGAGGATCAGGGGGCTGCTCGACAGGGTCCTATCTGATTTCGGGTCCGCCTCGCTGGAGGGGCTCAAGGGACTCGGGGAGGAGGGGGCCTGGCGCTGGCTCTTGTCGCTTAAGGGGGTGGGGAGGAAGACCGCCTCCTGCGTCATGCTCTTCTCCCTCGGTTTTCCGAGGCTGCCCGTGGACACCCACGTGCACCGCGTCTGCTCGAGGTTCGGCCTCTACGGGAGGAGGACGCCGCCCGACAGGGCTCAGGAGATCCTGGAGTCGCTTTTGCCTAGGGAGCGGTACGGGCCTTTCCACCTCAACGTGATCTCCCACGGCAGGAGGATCTGCTCGGCGAGGAGGCCACTTTGCGACGAGTGCCCCGTCCTGCGGCTCTGTGATAGGATTATGTGAGATCCGCGGCCGGATGGCCGCGCAAGGGAGGCGATGTCCTGTGTGCGTGATAAACGCCAGAGGCGAGGGGGAGATCCTCGGGGCCAACTCCATCTCATCGGAGGACGAGATGCTGGAGTTGGTGAGGACCTCCATGGCCGAGGAGCTGGAGTCCATAAACGCCTTGGCCGCGCGCCGCTTCGCGGTGGCCTCGCAGGAGGTGAAGGAGGCCCTGGGCGAGGTCTTGACCTACAAGAAACTGGCGCTCTTGAGCCTCTTCAACCTCATGGTTAGCTTGGACCACGAGGTGCAGCACCTCATAGGCGAGGAACACGACCACGAAGGCTAACCCTTCGCGGCGGATCTAACCTTTGGCGGCGGAGGGCTCCCCTTCGCCGCTTCCTCCCTTCAACCTCTCCAGGACCAACTTGTACCCGTCGGCCCCGTACTCCAGGAACTTCTTCACCCTCGTTATGGTCGCAGTGCTGGTGCCGGTCTTCTGGGCTATTTGGGGGTAAGTGTAGCCCTCGCTCAGCAGGCGCGCCACCTCCAGGCGCTGCGCGAGCGCCCTTATCTCCCCGATGGTGGCCACGTCCTCCAGGAAGCGATACACCTCGTCGATGGTCCTCAGGGAGAGGAAAGCCCTGCACAGCTGATCGGTCAGCTCGTCCTTCCACTTCTCGGCCATCCACCTCAACCCCTTTCCCCGCTGCAGGCCTTCTTTCCCTATTTCCGTTTAAAGCAATGTGAATTATTTATATCATTTGGTTAGCCTTATTTCAACGGGCTAGGCTAGCATGAGGTGCTCGCGGCGGGCGGAGTTGTCCCTCTCCAGCTCCTCGCACAGGGAGACGAAGGCCTCCATCTCCTCCTCTAATCCCACGGTCAGCCTTATCCAGCATCCGTCGGCGAAGGGGTTTTTGAGGACCTTTAGCTTGATATCCTTCTCCTCCGCCTTTCTGAGGATCGCCTCCTCGCCCAGGGGGGTTTCCACCAACACGAAGTTGGCCTGACTTCGGCGCGCCCGGAAGAGGGTGAGGTTCGAGTTTATGGCGTTTACTATCCTGTCCCTCAGGTAGACTATCGACATGACCCTGCTCTCCAGCCACTGTCCGTAGCGCAGCATGATCTCGGCGGCCCTCTGGGAGAAGGCGTTGACGTTGAAGGGTTGTTTCACGCCCTTCACGGCCTCGCATATGGGCTTCTGCGCCAGTAGGTAGCCCACCCTCAGGGCGGCGAGCCCCCACGCCTTGGAGAAGGTGCGCACCACCGCCACGTTCTCGAAGCCCTCTTTGACGAGGGCTATCGCGCTTTTGCCGTAGAACTCACCGTAGGCCTCGTCCACCACGAGGACGGATCCCTTTTCGGCGCAGAGGCTTGCCGCCTCACGAAGGCCCTCCTCGTCCACCACCTGTCCGGTGGGGTTGTTAGGGTTGTCCAGGATGACCAGCCTGGGACGGTGCCTCTCTATCCCCTCCAGGAGGTGCTCCACCTTCAGCTCCAGCTGGGGGTAGGAGAAGTCCACCTTCACCAACTTGGCCCTGAAGGCGAGGGCGTATCTCTCGAACATGGAGAAGGAGGGGTTAGGGATCAGGACGAGGTCGCCCGGGGCGACGAAGGCCAAAAAGAGCATCTGCAACACCTCATCCCCTCCGTTGCCCACCAGCACCCCCTGGGGAGATACCCCCCACCGCTCGGCCAACTTCGTCCTCAGCGACCACGCCTCCGGGTCGGGGTAGCGGTTGTAGGAGATCTCCAGGGCGGCCTTGACCAGCTCGGCCTTCGGACCGGGAGGGAGGTCGAAGGGCAACTCGTTGGCGTCCAGCTTGATCGGCCTGCTGCCTCGGGGCGTTACCCCCTCGGCCAGAGGGCATCTGAGGTCTTCGGCGATACCAGGCAAATCGCTCACGCTCCCCTTTATTTTGTTAAATGGTTAAAGTATTATACACGACCCGGCCCTCTAGTTCAAGCCCAGATTCTGCGAAGTTTTCCTCCCTGCCCGCCCGGAGAGGGCGGTTTCGCCGTTTGTGCTATACTACGGTGGGAGCTCTCTGGGGCGCGGTGAGGGGTGGATGGCGAAGAGGAGCGGGCGTCTTGGGGACATGCTGGTGGAGGAGGGCGTCATAACGGAGGAGCAGCTCTCGGCTGCTCTCGAGAGGCAAAGGCTTTTGGGCAAGAAGAGGCTGGGGGAGATCCTGCTGGAGAGCGGGCTCATCACCGAGGCAAAGCTGGTGGAGGTCCTCTCCAGGCAGCTGGGGATACCCTCTATATCCCTCTCCAAGTACAGGCCCGACCTGGAGGTCTTGAGGGCCGTGCCCGAGGAGCTGGCGCGAAAGTACAGGGTGGTCCCCCTCTTTCGGACGGACTCGGGCGACATAGCTGTGGCGGTGGAGGATCCGTTGAACGTGCTCGCCATGGACGAGCTCAGGCTGATACTGGGAGTGGACCTGAAGGTCTTCATCGCACCCTCCAGCGAGGTGCGAAGGGCGTTGGACGTCTTCTACGGCCTCCTCAGGGTCCAAAAGAGCCTCCCGGAGGGCTCGTCCCCTCGTGCCGGCGGTTGGGAGGGAGGCGTGATAAGCCTCCAGGAGATGAGCGGCGAGGACGCCCCTGCGGTGGGCATCTTGAACTCCATACTGGAGGAGGCCCTTCGAAACCGCGCCTCCGACGTCCACATAGAGCCCCAGGAGGGGTACTGTCGCATCAGGGCCAGGGTGGATGGAACCCTCTACGACATCATGCAGGTTCCCCTCAACGTACATCCCGCCCTGGTCTCCAGGGTCAAGGTGTTGGGGAGGATGGACATAGCTGAGCGCCGGTTGCCCCAGGACGGAAGGGTGGTGGTGGACGTGGGCGGCAAGCAGGTGGACGTCCGCATATCCACCATGCCCACCATATTCGGCGAGAAGCTGGTCATGAGGTTGCTGGACAGGGGGGGATTCGAGCCGGACCTGAAGGCCATCGGGATGGGCCATCAGGAGATGGCGCTGGTGGAGGACGTCCTGAGGTTCCCCTACGGCATGATCCTGATAAGCGGTCCCACCGGCAGCGGCAAGACCACCACCGCCTACGCCATGCTCAAGCGGCTGAACTCCCCTGAGGTGAACATCATCTCCGTGGAGGACCCGGTGGAGTACGTGATAGAGGGGTGCAACCAGGTGCAGGTCAACGAGAGGGCGGGGCTCACCTTCGCCGAGGTCCTGAGGTCCATCCTGAGGCAAGACCCGGACAAGATATTCATAGGGGAGATGAGGGACACCGAGACCGCTGAGCTCGGCATAAGGGCTGCCCTAACAGGGCATCTGGTGATCTCCACCATCCACACTAACGACGCCCCCAGCGTCCCCCTGCGGTTGATGGACATGGGCGTTCAGCCCTTCTTGGTGGCCGCCTCCCTCACCCTGGTGGTAGCCCAGAGGCTGGTGAGGAGGCTTTGCCCATCCTGCAAGAGGGCCTACGAGGTGTCGACGGAGCTCTCCAGGGCCACCGGGCTACCTGCTGGGAGCGTGGTCTACGCCCCTGTGGGGTGTCCCGAGTGCGGGTTCGTGGGGTATCGCGGGAGGACGGGCATATTCGAGGTGATGCCCGTGTCCCAGGAGCTTAGGGAGATAATCATAAGGGGATCTAACTACGCTGCCCTGAAAGAGAAGGCCCTGGAGATGGGGATGCGACCCCTGCGGGAGGCGGGGCTGGAGAAGGTTCTCCAGGGGATAACCAGCCTGGAGGAGGTGCTGCAGGAGACCCTGGTCTGAGGGGGTGCGGTTGGTGTTCTTGAGCGTCAAAGTCCTCCTTGACAGGGCGGTGGAGCTAGGGGCCAGCGACCTGCACCTGTGCCACGGCGATAGGCCCCTGTTCAGGGTCCGGGGAGAGCTGAGCAGGGACGAGACCTTCGACAGGCTGTCGCCGGAGGACACCCGCGCCATGCTCTACGAGATCATGTCGCCGGAACAGCAGGTCTCGTTCGAGGCCAACTGGGAGATGGACTTCTCCTTCACCCACGTCGACCCCCGAGGCGTGTCCCACAGGTGCAGGGTGAACGTCTACATGGACAGAGGCGGTGTATCGGCCGCCATCAGGGTTTTGCCCTCCAGCATAAGGGGCATAGAGGAGCTGGGGCTACCCTCCAAGCTCAAGGAGGTGGCCATGAGGCACAGCGGCCTCTTCTTGGTCACCGGTCCGACCGGAAGCGGAAAGTCCACCACCCTGGCGGCCATGGTGGAGCACGTCAACAGGAACAGGGCCTGCCACATAGTGACCATCGAGGACCCGATAGAGTATCTCTTCTCCTCGAAGAAGTCCGTGATAAACCAGAGGGAGGTGGGCAGCGACACCAGGTCCTTCGCGGAGGCCCTGAGGAGGGTCTTGAGGCAGGACCCGGACGTGATAATGGTGGGCGAGATGAGGGACCTGGAGACCATAGCTGCCGCCATCACGGCGGCGGAGACGGGACATCTGGTCCTGGCTACCCTCCACACCCCCGATGCGCCTCAGAGCGTGGATCGCGTGGTGGACGTGTTTCCCCCTAGCCAGCAGCAGCAGATCAAGGTCCAGCTCTCCAACGTCCTGCTTGGGGTCTGCGCCCAAAGGCTGGTCCCCTCTGCCGACGGCAGGGATAGGGTGTTGGTCACGGAGCTGATGATAGGGACTCCGGCCGTCAGGAACCTGATAAGGGAGGGGAAGACCTATCAGCTCTACAACGTGATACAGACCGGACAGGAGCAGGGCATGCACACCATGGACCAATGTCTGGCCAGGCTCCTCCAGGAGGGGAGGATCTCGCTGGAGGTGGCGAGATCCATGGCCAGAGACCCCGACAGGTTCTACAGGGGCATCCTCTAGCCCGGAGGGTTAGAAGGTGGGTTTTTACAGCTACAGGGCCAGGAGATACAGGGGGGGAGAGCTCGAAAGCGGCGTGCTGGAGGCTAAAAGCCTGGACGAGGCCCTCTCTAAGCTCAGGGAGAAGGGGCTGCTACCCATCTCCCTCGAGGAGGCCTCGGAGAGGTCGGACGGGGTCGGCTCCATCCTGGAGCTTCTGGGTAGGGTCAAGGGGTCCGACCTGATGCTCTTCTTCAAGCACATGGCCGCTATGCTCAAGGCCGGCGTCTCCCTGGCGGAGGCCCTCTCCGTCGCAGCTGCGAGCTCCTCGAGCGGCGTCCTCTCTAAGAAGATAAGGGCGATGAAGGGGGACGTGGAGAGGGGCATATCCCTCTCGGGCAGCATGGAGAGGTCGGGGCTCTTCCCGGACGTGGTGCTCTACACCGTGAGGGCCGGGGAGAGCAGCGGCACCCTGGACAGGTCGTTCGAGCGAATAGCCGCATTCCTCGAGGCCCAGGAGGCCCTGAAGAAGAAGGTAGCCTCAGCCATCACCTACCCCGTAGTGGTCGTGGCCTTCTCCGTGGTGGTTCTGGCGGTCATGTCGGTCTTCGTGGTCCCGAGGTTCGAGGCCGTGTTCGCGGGTCTGGGCGTCAAGGTTCCCTTCGTGACCAGGCTGGTCTTCGACTTCAACCGCTTCCTTCGGGAGAGATGGTTCCTGGTGGTGGGCTTCCTCCTCTCGGCGGTCCTGGCCCTGCTCTTCTTCGTGAGGTCTTCCTCCCTCAAGGAGGTCAGGGACTCCGTGAAGTTCAAGGTCCCCGTCCTCGGAGACCTCCTCTACAGGACGGCCATGATAAGGACCTTCAGGACCCTGTCCACCCTGCTGGAGGCGGGGCTCAGCCTCCTGGAGGCGCTCGAGCTGGCGGGCAAGGTCTCGGGTAGCTCCAGGGTGGAGGAGGCGATGGAGCGCATAGCCAGCAGGGTGAAGGGCGGCATGTCCCTGGGCTTTTCTATGGGCGAGGAGGGGATCTTCCCACTGCTAGTGGTCCAGATGGTCAAGGTGGGGGAGGAGACGGGCGACATAGGGAGGGCCCTGGAGAACGTCTTGGGCTGGTACGAGCTGGAGCTGGAGGAGAAGACGAAGACCCTCGCCTCGGCCCTCGAACCCCTGCTGATAGTCCTGGTGGGCGGAATGGTGGCCATCATCGCCTTCTCCATATTCGTTCCCATAATGAGCGCCATCCAGAGCCTCATATGAGGGGGGTGGGAGCTTGAGGTTCCTCAACAGGTCCAGGGAGCTGGGATACTTCCACAGGCTCATGGAGGTGGAGCCCAACTCCATCGTCTTCTGCGTGGGGCCTAGGTCCTGCGGCAAGAGCACCCTGATAAGGCGCGTGGTGGAGGAGAAGGCCAAGGAGGCAGGGTTCGACAGGCGCTACGCCGTCTACTGGTTCGACTTTCGGGGGCTATGCGCCACCAGCACCTCCAACCCTATCTCCGTCTTCTTCGAGAGGGGAAGGGGCAGAAGAAGGGAGGGTGGGTCCAGGGATCTTCCCCTCTTTCGCGTCGAAGGCGGGGTGTTCGAGGGCTTCGTGGTGGATCCCCGGGTCCTCGAGAGGCTGCAGGAGGGGGATCTCAACCCCTTTCGCTTCCTCCTGGAGAAGCTTCGCTACAACGTCAGGAGGGGGAGGGTCAACCTGGTGGTGCTGGACGAGATCCAGATGCTCCAGAACGCCTACCTCTCGAGGGGCTCACCTCTCAGGCAGTTCGTGGAGGAGCTTTTGAACCTGCTGGTGCTCATGACCAAGGTGGAGCACATAGCCCACTGCTGGGTGGTGAGCAACAACGCCCTCTTCGTGGAGGACCTCTTCATGGAGCTGCACATGGACAGATGTTTCAACTACTACCTGCTGGACCACCTGGAGAAGGGGGAAGCGCTCCGTCTGCTGTCGGAGCTGGGGTTTGAGAACAGGGAGTGCATGATGATATGGGACGTGGTGGGCGGAGACCTATGGGCCTGGAACGAAGTGCTCTCCGGCGTCCAGGTGGGACTACCTCTGCCCACGGTGCTCTCGGACCTCCAGAAGGGCGCCCTGGGGGTGCTGAGGAGGAAGATGCTCTCCCTGAAGGTGGAGGACCCCAAGCTCTACGACAAGGTGAGGGCGATACTCCAGGGTTTCGTCTTCGTGGACAGGGCTCCCCTGGAGGCGCCCTTCATGGAGTGGGGAGGGGTGAGGTGGCTGGTGGAGAACGACGTCCTGTTCTACAATCCTGTGGAGGGGGTGGTCTCCTTCCATTCCCCCCTCACCCTGTCGGCGGCCAGGAACCTGGTGGCGCCCAGCTAGAAAGGAGGGAGAAGGACTGTGGGCAGACTTAGGCTTATCGCGCTGGCCCTTGCGCTCTCGCTTTGGGGTCTTCCCGTCGCCTGGGGTGAGGAGAACCCGAACCTCACGGTTCAGAAGAAGATGGAGATAGTGGAGCTCCAGAACAGGTTGCCCCTTCTGGTCCTGAAGGCCATATGGGTCGACAGGATAGAGGGCTACGGCTTCTACGAGGAGAGGGCCAGGGGCAACCGCTTCTCCCCTGGGGACAGGGGGCTTCTGTACATAGAACCCCTGAACTTCGCCCAGGTGAAGGAGCAGGACGGCAGGTACAGGGTCTCTTTGTCCGTCTCGGCGAGGGTCAAGGACAAGAAGGGGGTGGTCCTCTCCGAGTCCTCCTCCAGCGGCGACGTGGAGACCAAGGAGCTCAGGGTCAGAAACCCCATACTGGACCTGTACGTGGGCTTGAACGTGGACTTCTCCAACTGGCCGCCTGGGGAGTACGTCCTGGAGGTAACGCTTCGGGACAAGATAAAGAACCAGGTCTCGAGCTACGAGGTGCCGGTGGAGGTCGTCGAAAAGAAGAGCTGAGGAGTGATCGCGATGGTGCTCGACCAAGAGGTCTTGGGGGAAGTGCGCTCCCTCCACAGGGAGCTGCACGACAGCTTTTGACCTGGCGGCTATAGAGGGCGAGATATCCGGCATAAACGAGGTCTTATCCTCTCCGGACTTCTGGGAGAGGGAGGACGCCGCGAGGTGGCTCCAGCGCCTCTCGCACCTGGACAGGTTAAGGGAGAGGCTTTCGAAGCTCGAGGAGATCTACCAGGAGATAGAGGCCATAGCCGAGGTGCTCTCCGAGGAGCCCGACCTGGAACTGCAGCAGGAGCTGGCGGCTCACGCGGCCAGCTTCCTGCAGCTGGGGAGAGACCTGCTCCTGGAGCGGCTCCTCAGGGGTGAGTTCGACAGGAACGGGGCGATACTCTCCGTTCACCCGGGCGCCGGAGGGGTGGACTCACAGGATTGGGCCGAGATGCTCCTTCGCATGTATCTGAGGTGGGCCCAGAGGAAGGGCTACTCCGCTAAGGTGACCGAGTACCTGGAGGGGACGGAGGCGGGGATAAGGAGCGCCACGCTGTTGATCGAGGGGGAGAACGCCTACGGCTACCTCAAGGCCGAGAGGGGCGTCCACAGGTTGATAAGGATATCCCCGTTCGACGCGGCCCGCAGGAGGCACACCTCCTTCGCCTCGGTGGACGTAACTCCCCTGGTGGAGGACGACGTGGAGGTGGAGATAAGGGAGGAGGACCTGAAGGTGGAGACCTTCAGGGCCAGCGGCGCTGGAGGACAGTACGTGAACATGACCGACTCGGCGGTGAGGATCACCCACATCCCCACGGGCATAGTGGTCTCTTGCCAGAACGAGAGGTCCCAGCACATGAACAGGCAGATGGCCCTGAAGATCCTCAAGGCCAAGCTGTACGAGCGGATGCTGGAGGAGAGGAGGAAGAAGCTCGCTGAGCTCGAGGGGGAGAAGAGGGAGATAGCCTGGGGAAACCAGATAAGGACCTACGTCCTGCACCCCTACATGAACGTCAAGGACCACAGGACCGGGGTCGAGACCTCCAGCGTCGAGGAGGTCCTGGACGGGGACATAGATGCCTTCATAATGGCCTACTTGAAGCAGACCGCCTCTGGGGTTTGATCCAGCTAAAGTCGGTAGCCCTGACAGTCCTATGGGGAGAGGGGAAATGGCTGATGGGTGAGTTCTCGGTGCGGCGTTGGGCCTTGGCCGTGCAGGTGATGCTCTTGGTTTTGGCCGTTTGCGTTTGCCCGTCGGCCTCCCAGCCGACGGGGTTGCAGATGATGTGGCTCTCGGAGGTCAAGCCGGGCCAAAGCGGCAGGTTGCTCACCGTGGTCAAGGGTAGGGACATCTCCTCCATACCTGTGAGGGTGCTCAGCGTCATAGACCTGGTGGGAAAGCCTGGCAGCCTGATCCTCGTGAAGATAACGGATCCCTCCTTCGTGGCCAGAGAGGGGGGAGTCGCTGCTGGGATGAGCGGAAGTCCCCTCCTGATAGGGGGGAGGATAGCGGGCGCTCTGGGCTACGGATGGGAGATGGCCGACCCTAGCCTGGGGCTGATAACCCCCATCGACGAGCTGGTGCAGGTCCTAAACGGCCTCGTCTACCCCTCTCCTCCCCCTGGAGGCGGACCAAATCCTCCCCCAGAGCCGATCCCCATCCTGTCCCCCTCGTCCGTCTCTGGCTTGAGAGGTCCGTGGGCCTTCGACCCCAGGGGCTTTAAGCCCTTAAGGGGGCTTCTCTCCTTCTCGGGCTTGAGCGACAGGTCCGGGAGGGAGATAGCCTCCAGGCTGGGGTTCGACCCCGCGGAGGTCCTGAGGGTGGCGGGCGGCTCCAGATCGCTTCCGGTGCTGGAGAGGGCTAGCTTGTCCCCTGGCTCTGCGGTGGGAGTCCAGCTCTGCTGGGGCGACGTGAGCCTGGGTGCCACGGGCACCCTCTCCTACGTGGAGGGGGATGGGAGGTTCTTGGCGTTCGCGCACCCCTTCCTGAACAGGGGGGAGGTCTCCTATCCCCTGACCGAGTCTTTCGTGCACGCCACGGTTCCCAGCGTGAGGAGGCCCTTCAAGGTGGGGACACCGCTTCACATGGTGGGCGAGACCACCCTGGACAGGCCTGAGGCCATAGGGGGCTTCTTGGGGAGGTTCCCCAGGGCGTTGTCCGTCAAGATGGAGCTGGAGGACGAGGACAGGGGGGTGAGCTCCGTCAAGCGCTTCCAGGTGGTCTCCGATCCTTTCCTCGCCAGGGTGATACTGCCCAGAGCCCTGATGGGCCTCATGGACGACACCTGGGGGAGGCTGGGCGAGGGCACGGCCTTCGTGGAGGTGCGCGTGGAGGGCCTCGGGATGGACAAGGCCTTCGAGAGGCAAAACGCCCTCTTCTCGGAGTCGGACATATCGAAGGAGGTGGCCATGGACCTAGGGGAGGTGCTGGACGTGCTCCTCTTCAACAGGTTCAGGGAGATCTTCCCGGCAGGACTGGACCTGAGGGTCAGGGTTTCGAAGAGGCCGCTCATAGGCTACATAGAGGACGCGCAGGTGGAGGACAGGGTCTATCGTCCAGGCGAGAAGGTGGAGATAAGGGTCCCCCTCAGGGCCTACAGGGGCGAGGTGGAGGAGGTCAGCCTGACCCTCGAGCTCCCGAAGGACCTGGAGGCCGGTAGGTACACCCTCATGGTGAGAGGTGGGGGTATGGAGAGCCTGTACGGCCAGGAGGAGGTCCCAACCTTCAAGAGCTTGGAGGAGATGTGGGAGTACCTCTCGAAGAAGGAGAGCAACAACCAGGTGGTGGTCGAGATATTGAAGGACTGGTCGGAGGGGGCCGCCGTCGAGGGGGAGATGGCGGAGGACGAAGGCTCGGAGAGGGAAAGTCTCTTCGCAGGGGCCAGGATGAGATCGGGACAGCCCAGGCCCAGCGCTGACGTAGCCCGAGGTAGGGCGAAGGAGCATGGGGAGAAGGGAAAGGGAGCGCCCTCCAAGGGGACTTCGGTCAAGGCCAGCGCCTCCACGTACACCGATCTGTTCGTGGACGGCAGGGTGACCAAGACCATCTCGGTGGAGCGTTAGGGGATGGGAGATGGTCTTCGGAGCCCTCCACCGCGTGTTGGGGCCAGCGATGGCCTTGGTCTCCTCGATGGGTTCCTTCCTCCTGTTCGGCGCCTCCGCCCTGAGGAGGCTCATCGGCCCTCGCTTTTGGAGGCTTCAGGACGTGCTCTCGGCGGTGGAGGAGGTGGGGTCGAACTCCCTGTTCGTGGTGACCATCACCAGCCTCTTCACGGGCATGGTGCTGGCCGTCCAGACCATAGACCAGTTCCTCAGGTTCGGGGCCTCCGAGTACATAGGGGGAGTGATAGCCCTGTCCATGATCCGAGAGATGGGGCCTGTGCTCACCGCGGTGGTGGTGATAGGGAGGGTAGGCTCGGCGATGGCCGCGGAGGTCGCCTCGATGAAGGTCTCCGAACAGATAGACGCCGTGGAGGGCTTCGGGGTGGATCCCATCTCTTACATCGTGGTGCCCAGGTTGCTCGCCAGCCTCGTCGCCATGCCCGCTTTGGTGCTCTACGCGGACGCGGTCGGGATGCTGGGAGGACTCCTCTTCAGCCTGGCCAGGGGCGTGAGCTTCTACATATACCACCGCTCGGTGGAGCTCTTCGTGGAGCCGCTGGACGTCCTGGGTAGCATCCTCAAGGCCCTGGTCTTCGGCCTGTTGATGACCGTGATATCCTGCGAGAGGGGCTTCAGGACCGAGGGCGGTGCCAGGGGGGTGGGGAGGTCCACCACCAGCGCGGTGGTGTGGAGCAACATGGCCGTCTTGGCTTTCAACTATCTGATATCGCTGCTCCTCTTCGGGAGGTGAGGCCTTCCCTTGCCCCCCCTCGCTGTGATCGGGAGGTCCCTGACCAAGCGCTTCGAGGACAAGGTGGCCCTCAGGGGCGTCTCCATCGAGGTGGAGGAGGGGGGGATCTCCTTCGTCATAGGTCCCTCGGGCTGCGGCAAGACCACCCTCCTCAAGGTCCTGTCGGGCTTTCTGCGGCCCGACGAGGGTGAAGTGGAGGTATTGGGTTTCAGGTTGTTTCGCGGCGAGGGAGCGGAGACCTCGCTGGCCGAGGCGAGGAGGCAGATGGGCATAGTTTTCCAGGCCAACGCCCTCTTCGACTCCATGAACGTCCTGGACAACGTGCTTTTCCCCCTGAGGTACGGCTTCTCGGTTGAGATGACCCGCTCCGAGGAGGTGGACCTCGCTGTCGAGATGTTGAGGAACGTGGAGCTGGGTCCGGAGGTGCTCTTCAAGTATCCCTCGGAGCTTTCAGGGGGCATGCGCAAGAGGGTAGCCATAGCCAGGGCCCTCATACGTCGCCCCAGGTTGATCCTCTACGACGAACCCACCACGGGCCTGGACCCCATCACCTCCTCGGCCATAGGGGAGCTCATAGCCAGCTTGAGCGAGAGGTTTAAGACGACCTCCGTCGTGGTGAGCCATGATATCATGTTGGTGAAGAGGGTGGCGAAGCGGGTGATGCTCCTGATGGCTGGCTCCAAGGTCTGGGAGGGCAGCAAGGAGGAGCTCCTCGGCTCGGAGGACCCCTACGTGGTGGCCTTCTTGAGCGGCAGGAGGGATCTCCTGCCGGAGGGAGGTGTGCTGGATTGACCAGAGAGCTCAAGGTCGGCGCCACCTTCCTGGTGGGCATGTTCATATTGTTTTACCTGCTCTCCGTCGGTGGGGTGAGGTTCTTGAGGTTTTACTCCCCCCAGAGGGAGCTGGCCGTGGTCTTCGACAACGTCAGCGGCCTCAAGCGGGGCTCGCCCGTCTTCATGCTGGGGGTGGAGGTGGGCGAGGTGAAGGGGATAAGGCTCAAGGAGGGCAAGGTTTGGGTCGAGGTCCTGGTGGACAGGGGTCTTTTCGTCCCCGCCGATAGCACCGCCGTGATAGGTCTTAGCAGCCTTTTGGGGGAGAGGTTTTTGGAGATAAGGCCGGGGAGCTCCTCCGAGCCTCTGGAGAGGGGTGTCCCCATAAGGGGCAGCTCCTCCAAGGGTTTGGAGGAGGTTTCGGTAGCCCTCGAGGAGAGCCTGGAGGAGGTGAAAAGGACCTTCGCTCACCTCAACGACGTCTTGGGCTCGGAGGACGTGAAGCTGGCGATCTCCAGGTTCGTAAGGGATCTTCCGAGGATCTCCGACAGTATGGCCGGTTTGGCGAGGAACCTGGAGGAGCTGTCCTCCTCACTGAGCGGGGACGTGAGGGAGCTGAAGGAGGAGCTTTTGAGGACCATGAGTTCCGTGAGGAGGGCTGCCGACGCCCTGGGACAAGCTGCCTCCGGCTATGGGAGGCTGGCCGAGGAGAACAGATCCTCTGTGAGGGAGCTTTTGTCCAACCTGGAGCGCTCGGTCTATCGCCTTAGGACGGTGATCTCTGAGTTCGACCGCGATGGGAGAGCCGGCGCAGAGCTCAGGGAAGCGGTGGGCAAGGTGAGGGAGGCCGCCTCTTCCATAAAGAACCTAGCCGAAAGGGCCTCAGCGCTCCTGGAGGGAGATGGGTTCGCCTCGGATCTGAGGGGGGCCGTCGCAGGGGTGAGGCGGGTGGTCGAGCTGGGCAAGGGCTTCGACTCCTCCTTGAAGGTGGGGATCAGGGTCGACGAGGGGGCGCTGAGAGGGGACGCCTGGTTCGACTGGCGGTACAGGGACCAACTCTACGGCAGGGTGGGGTTTTGGGGTTTGGGCGGGAGCGATAGTTTGGAGTTCACCCTGGGAA
>Ga0105160_1000113_pt1 | contig 42168 bp, 43 predicted proteins | sample GXS110809BmetaG_FD_89591 | JGI IMG/M metagenome (GOLD analysis project Ga0105160, IMG submission 89591) | Hot spring microbial communities from Gongxiaoshe hot spring, China to study Microbial Dark Matter (Phase II) - GXS 110809B | ecosystem: Environmental > Aquatic > Thermal springs > Hot...
AGTCTATTTAATTTATATTCTTAATTATGATTTTTATTATATAACTTGAATTCTAAGTATAGAAATCATAAATTCGATTGTTGTACTATGTTGGCTTATATTTCTTATTTAGAGATAAAAAAGAAATGAGATTTAGATTCTTATATAAGAGAGCAGTAGTAGCAGCAATAGCAAGCATAGCTGCAATTGCAATAGTATCTAGCATATTCCTTCTATCCATACAGCCTCAGGATACAAACATCACGCCTAGCAAGAAGGTAGAAGTTGAAGAAGAGAAGAAGGTGACAGTAGAGGAGGAGAAGGGCATAGATGAGAATGTAAGCATTGGAGAGATGGTAAAGGTCAATGTGGTGCCTAAGAAGGATGAGGGTAAGGAGGAGATGGTTAAAAGCAAGGAAGAGAGTATAAATATAAAGAAGGAAGAAGAGACTCCACAACCAAAGCCTACTTCAGAGAGCATCCCTTGCTTATTAACGGAGGGTGAAGAGAGGCTCCCAACTAACCTTACAGTGAACCTATCATTAAGTAATACTTATGGCATACCTAAAAGCAGGGTATATACTGTAGCATCGATCAATAGCAATGATGAGAGTCTTATCTTCACTCTAACACATGTAAAGTTTGCATGGTTCTCAACTCAAGATGGTTCAAGGCAGTTATCCGAATGGGAGGAGGCTAGGATATACTGGGACTACTCAGATGATGGCTCTCTAGTAGGAAGAGCATCAGCATACATTGAGGTACCAGATGCCCCTGCCAACACCAATATCATGCTTCTAGCATGCCTGCTTGAGAGCTCTCCAACCAAGCAGAGGGAGTTAGGGTTTACAACCCACACATTCAAGGTTATACAGGAAGAGAAGGTAATAACCTACTATAGAGTAGATAAGGCAGAGGATATTCCTGAAAGGGTGGTTGAAGCATTAACAGATAGAGGGATAAGTTTCAGTGAAGAGAAGGTTACAGCACTGGTAGAAAGGGCTATAAATTATGAAGGGAGTGCAGATAGTAAGGCTCTCTCTATAAGGGAGGGATCATACATCTTTATAGATGCTATAGAAGGAAGCCTATATACTCTTGCATGTATATCAAATAATGTGGAGGTTAAGAGTGGTGATCTGCTAAACTGTTTCTTCATAAGTAGTAGTGAGGATGAATACAATCTTGCAATAGATATTGTGTATAGCGATGGTAGAACTATTCCAATATATGATGAGAAGGCTGAGAAAGAATTTATCTATAGGTTTGAGCATAGAGTTGAAGGAAGCAGTGAAGGTAGACTCTACATAATTGCAAGGGTGGATGATGAACGTATAATGCTTGAGTTGAGCATAAAGATCATCACCTCGCTAGATATAAGTAAGTTATGTACACCATGGGTTAATAGGGATGTTAAGATAATCCTTGAACCTTCGTATGGACTCCCTGCAAGCGATGTTAGAGCAAGTATAGGGATAAGGATAGTGCCAGAGGATGAGAGCATGAGGTGGATGTTTGAGTATATTACAGTAACGTGGCTTGATGATGCTAATAGACCTTTACCAACAACTTGGAGGTTTGCTGGTGATGAGACAATGATGAGTAAATGGAAGGACCCATTAAGGATAATCAATTGGGATGATGGTGATGATGACATATACACTGGAAGCACTAAGATAATTCTTACCATCCCAGATGTGGATGTTGGAAGTAGACTAAAGTTACTTGTATGCTTTGTACATCCTATGCTTGATGGCTATATGGATATGGTTAATAGTTATACAACATTCTATGTAGGGAGTGAGCCACCAAAAGAAGAGGATTTGGAACAGCAGCAACAACAGCAGCAACAGCAACAGCAGCAGCAACAGCAACCTGGTAGCATCCCATGCAGTATATATCCTGGAGGAGATAGACAGATAACCTTCCTAATAGAGCCTAGAAGTGGTACATCTGGCTCATCAGTAAATGCAAAGTTCACTGTAAGAGTAAATCCAGATGACTACGGAGAGCCTTTTGACCCAACGAAGCATTGGAGATGGATGTACGAAGATATAAAATTCTTCTGGCTGGATGAGAGTAATAACGTGATAACATCCATAGGACCAATCAAGGTTATACAATGGAATAGCAGTGATCCATTATATGGGGAAGGTACCTATAATCTAACCGTACCAAGTTCACAGAGCAGTAGAGTAAAGATTCTAGCATGTTTTATGCATCCTATGCCTGGAGGTTACATGGAGATGACTTATAGAATAGAGAGTTTTACCATAACTGATGCTGGATCTGCAGGAGGTCAGCAACCCCAACAACCTCAGCCACAACAGCCCCAGCAGCCTCAACAACCACAACAAGAAGAGGGTAGTATTGAACCTATCAACTTCAATATAGGTGAGATATGTGGCAAGTATACTGCAGATAGAGGGTTCATCTCAATTAACCTAATTCCAGGTCCAGATGAGAACTCCATCACTGCATCAGTGAAAGTATCACTTGACAGGAACGATCCTAATCTTGAGATATGGAAGTTCATGTACAGTTATATAAAGTTCAGATGGTACAACTACTCCACCAACGAGTATGCTAGTGAATGGATCCCTTCATCTCCAGAGCAATTTATAAAAGAGTGGGTAGAGGAGGATAACAAGGTTGTTGGAAGGACAGAGTATACAATTGCTATACCAGAGGCTTCTCCTGCTAGCAGGTTAGGGCTTATAGCATGCTTCTCCCATCCATGGCCAGGGCCTACAGGGTATATGGATATGAATTATGCTGTTGCAGGTTATACAATGCTAAGTAGTTATTATGTATTGCATAGCATAGATGACCTTAAAAGAATTGTAAGGGAGGTTATAGATCCTCTAGATAGCGAGAAGGCTGATAGTATAACTGCTACCATAAACCAGATAGAGCCAAGACTGGATAGAGATACAAGATACCTGCTAATGGATGTTAAAAGAGGCAGCATATACCTGCTAGCATGCCTAGCAAGGGATATGCCTATAAGTATAGGTGAGCCTATGCAATGTATAGTAGTAACTGATAAACCAATAAGCAAAGTTAGCATATCGCTTATAGCACCAGACTGGACCTTCATAAAGAGAAGTTATAACACTGAGGATGTTGGAGGCAATATGGTATCTATAGCAAATATAACATTTGATAGAGCAGGGGAGTGGATTATTATGGCTGAGTTTAGTGATGGCGAAATCGCATCTGTAAAGACAAGTGTTGCATTCAACGTTGTGCCTGAAGGGATATTAGGGACTATAGCAGTTGTAACTAGTGCACTAGCAACTACAGTACTCTACCTTAGAAGGCGTATCACTGCATAATATTATATTCTTCTTTCAATTCTATATCAGCATTCCATGATCAATGAATAACCTTACCATGCGTGATTATCAATAAAAAGTTTTCATAAATATTCCATTATATATCCATGTAGTTTATGCCAGATAATAAGTGGGCCCGAAGGGCTTCGATCCCTTGACCTACCGGTCTCCCAGTCCTTTCTACATTCAGTCTAGCCTCATGCTTATGAGCCGGTCGCTCTTCCAGGCTAAGCATCCCGCCACTTGAGTGGTTACGGGCCCACCCTTTAAGCAACCGGCTTTAGTACATACTGCAATTAATTATATATAATTTCTTTGCTTTGCCTCTATACTCAGTATACTCAGCAATCTCTTGCTATATACCTCTCATACACAGCATCTAGGAGCATGTTCTGTGCTGCCATGGACTCTACAGCACTAGCATGAAGTGCATCATGCATGTGTACTGGCATACCTGCTATCATCCTCCTCCAAACATCTGCATGCCTAACATCAACTATGCTATGCACCCTCTGATACTCAGTAGCATCGCTACTGCTCATACTGTAGTACTTGATCAGCCCCTCAAGCTTTGTACTGCTTATCTTTGGTAGTTCTGCTTCATATGCATACATTGCTGCTACCCCTGCAGGAGTAGATGTTAGTTCTAGAAGTTTATGTACTGCATCCTTTGTCTTGCTGCTAGCATTGTATCTGTAAAGATCAGACTCGCTTATACCAAGTGCTTTAGCAAACCTTATCCATAGTGCAACATGCTCCCTCTCTTCCCTAAGGTTAACATCCATCTCCCCAGCATACTCTGTGCTAGCATAGTACTGCATTATATTCTCAACCATCCTTGGTACATTCTGCACAAGGTAAAAGTACTCCAGCGCATACCCCTTGAGTGCTTCCATGCTTAACCTGCCTTCAGACCATAGCCTATAGAATGGATGCTTCAGAAGGCTCATCCTCTCTATCTCAATGTCTATCCTCTTCACAATCTCTCTACCCATGGCTTAACATCCCATAAACCCATAAAAAATCTTTGCTATATATACTGAAGATGGGTAAGGATTTTATTGTTATAATGCATGCTAGAGTGTGTGCTCCGGTGGTGTAGCCCGGTCAAGCATGGCGGCCTTTCGAGCCGCAGATCGCGGGTTCAAATCATGCATGCAAGCATGTAGGTATACATGCTTGGCAGGGGAAAGTCCCGCCCGGAGCACTATAATTATAATAACTGCATAGTATCTTTACGATCTTTCTATTCTATTATATAACTAATTCTATAGTTGACCAATAATATTATATAATTTAGCATAGATGAGGGTTGAAAGACATTAAACTATATATAGATAATTAGAGTCAGTAGAGATGTGATGGTATGACGGTAAATAACCCTCTTACCCTACCATATCCTTGGTGGTATGAGATATATCAGAGGATAAAACTTGCCCCTTGGTGGTTCAGTTACAAACTTGGCATAAGTAAGCAGGCATTACTACAGGATAAGATAATAGACCTTGCTGTTAATATAGGACTTCAAGACCGCTGGGTTAGGGATGTTATAAATTTTGCAATAACCGAGTTCTCAAAGAAGGGTTTGGGTCCAGACTACTATGGCTACCATAACATCGATCATGAACTTGAGGCTACATACTTTACATTACTTGTAGCAGATACGCTTAGGAGTAGGCTTAGTAAGGATGACCTCTACTATCTATTCTTCGCATCCCTCTTCCATGACTTTGATCCACTGAAGGACTTTGATAGGCCGAATGAGGACTCTGTTGAATGGTTCCTAAGGAATAACAAGAGGATAGTAAAGTTCGCTGAGTATGTTGGTCTTAACCTAGATATAGTTATAGCAATGATATACAGAACAGCATTCCCATTCACTGGAAGTGTAAAGGAGCATGCATTGAATAGGATGGATGAGTTGTTTACAAGGGCTGGCATACCTAAGGATGATCGTAGAAGGGAGCATTATATGTTGCTGGGATGGATAGTCTCTATAGCAGAGAGGGTTGCAGGGTATGCAATGAGGGATTACAATGGTTGTATGGAGCTTGCAATGAAGAATGCCCATGCACTAGGTTGGCATCCCTCCATTATAAATAGGGAGGCTGTTAAGTACTTCAAAATAATGCTGGAGGATGAGAAGGATATGCTTGATCTCATCCTTTCATCAGTGCCAGCAGAGTACAGGGAGAGGTTCTACAACAATATCAATTCATTCAAGGAAGCATATGCAAAAGAGTTGGAGACAAGGGAGATGATAAGAGAAGGGCTCATAAGGTTCAACATTAAAGTTGAGAATAGTAAGAGTGATGGTGGTTACTGCTGTTCAGACTCATGCATAAACTCCCTCCTTAGATTACATAAACTTCTACCATACCCAATACGTATGAGTGATGAGCAGTTCATCTCTACACTAAAACGTAATGATATCCTGCTCATCACATTGAGGAAGGTTGTCAATGGCAGTGATGGTTATGATGCTAACAATGATGATGGGAATAACATACTTGGCTACTCTAAAGGTGGACCCCTTGAACTATATAGGCTGAGAAGAGGTACGAAGGATGAGAATAAGGGTAAGAGGAATACAATATACCTTGAGCCAATAAGTATAGATTATCCATACTGGGGTGCGAATGGTGGCCATCTCCTACGTTACTCATTCATACTAGAGGCTAAGAGGAGGGGCTACAGATTCCTTACAGCATACGCTCATAGATCAGTAATAGAGGAGAGGATTGCAAATGGTGAGCCTATAGAGGTTATATGCAAGTACGATCCAGATAGATTCGATTACTATAGATATGATCTATCAAAGGTTGATGAGGGCTACCTTGCTAGGGAGATAGAACATATGCTAAGAGATTCTTAAGGTAAATAGAGTCTGAAGGAAAGGTTCTGGATCTATTATTATTATTATTAAGAAGGGCTATTGTGTATGATAGAACCTTTCCACTATTACTGTCCATCTTCTGATGCCATTACTTCACCATTAACTGTAGAATTAACTCCCCCATTGTTACTGCTATCACTCTTGCTGTTACCGTTAGCATCATCTTTACCCACTTCCTGCACAGGCTGATTGGATGTAGTAGTGCTGTTGCTACCATTACTATTGCTATCATTGCTACTATTACTACTACTGTTGCTGTTCTTACTACCATCCATACTCTCAGCATTGCTATGCTCCTGCATGTTAGACTGCAACTCTCTTGGTAGTGTAAAGAATACATCACTTGCTGGCACAGATACCTGAACAAATGATATCAGTGGAGCAGGATATACTCCAAACCCAACCATGAATGCTAGAGCAAATGCAAGTACTGCAAGTATAAGCCTAGGCTCCCTTACCTTGAGCATACCTGCACTACCATACACGTAACTCTGGTTCAATGCTGGGATAGAGGTAGGCTCATCAAAGTACATACGTCTTATCACCCATGCATAATAGCCTAGAGATAGTGCACTGTTTAATATACCTGCTATTGCAAGATATGGGGCCCATGAGACTGTAGAACCAGCATTAACAGCAGCAGCAAAGAGTATGAACTTGCTCCAGAACCCGTTCAATGGTGGTACTCCAGCAAGTGCTAGTAGTGATACAGTCATTACCAATGATGTGAATGGCATCCTACGCCCTATACCTCTATACTGGTCTATGTTTACAGTGCCTATGACAAGTGCTATACCTGCAGCAGCAATGAACGCTGAGGACTTCATAACAGCATGGTTCATAACATGGAAGAGTGTACCTTGCATTGCAAGATCAGAATAGGGGGCAAGGCTCAATCCTATGAGCATGTAACCTGCCTGGGATATGCTTGAATATGCAAGTATCCTAGTCATGCTCCTCTGCGTTAGAGCAGCAAGGTTACCTATGGTCATTGTTAGCACTGCTATAACAGCAAGCATGATACTCCACTCAACGTTGAATACAAGCATCCCAAATATCACTGCCTTGAATGCTGCTGCAAACCCAGCCTTCTTTGTTGCTGCTGAGAGTAGTGCACTTATTGGTGTTGGTGCACCCTCATAAGTATCAGGGATCCACATGTGGAATGGGACTAGAGCCATCTTGAACCCAAACCCTGCTATCAGCAATGCTAATGCTATCAATGCTAATGGTCTCAATCCCTCATCTATGGTGATGAGTGATTGTATAACAACTGCTATGTTGGTTGAGCCAGTTATGCCATAGATTAGGGATGCAGCATATATAAGCATGCCAGATGCAAGTGCACCAAACAGGAAGTATTTGATCGCTGCCTCATTAGTCAATGGATCCCTCTTCCTGAAGGCTGCAAGAACATAGGTAGGGATGCTCATCAACTCCCATGCAACTATAAGCATAAGCAGATCTGTAGAGTATGCAAGCATAACCATGCCTATAGATGAGAGTAGGATGAGGGAGTAGTAAGGTCCTGGGTTTGGTACCCTACGCATATATTCAAGTGAGGAGACTACAGTGCTTACTGCAACTATTAGCATTGCTATACTGAAGAATGAACCAAACATATCATCTGCCATAGCCTGCTCTGTAAACGTTATGCCTAGAGGTATAGAGCCAGATGCTATCCTAGCAAGTATAACTGCTATGGAGAGGATCAGTGCACCAAATGCTATGCTACCATGCACCTTGTGGCTCATATCCCTCCTCCTGAATGCATCAAGCAATGGGAGGACTAGACCTGTAACCCCAAGGATTATGGTTATGATGATTGGTGTAGAGTAGAGATCTACCATCATTACGCCATGCCACCACCTATACTACTACTGCTGCCATTATTGCTATTGCTATTATTGCTATTGCTATTATTACTATTAATCCCATAATCATAACCAATACCAACGGTACTTTGCTTAACATATCCATATAGATACAGATCTTCATAGATGGTTGAGTTTATGTACTTCATCCCCATCTCACTCATGATCCTTATGCTACTCATCATCATATCACCATTATGGATAGCATACACCTATGCACCACTCCCTGCTATGACCAACAGTAGTACAAATATAATCCCAACTGCAAATGCGTATATGTATGTTTGAACAACACCAGTCTGCATATACCTTACAACCTTTGACCACCATGCCATTGCAAACTGGAAGGCTGGGTTTATGCCATCTATAACTATAACCTCGAAGTACCTCCATGCCAACCTTGATATGAAGAGTGGTGCTATAACGAATGCCCAGTAGTAGATGCTGTTAACATACCATCTATTCTCCAAGAACCTGTATACTGCATATGCTACTGCACTCCTTGCTACAACCTCTGGGCTTGCTGCTCTCCTTATGTAGAATATGTAACCTAAGCCTGAGCCTATACCAAATGCTATTACCGATGATGCTACCGCCTCAGGATTGATGGCAACCTCTCCATGGCTCTCTACTCCATATGAGTTGAGTAGGAACCTAGAGAAGAGTTCATGCAACTGCCCTTCTACGAATGGTCCTGCTACACCTATCGCTATAGTAAGCCCAGCAAGTATGCCAAATGGTACCCACATTATAGCACCAACATCGTGGAGTTTATGCCCATGATGCTCCAACTCCTGCAAGTGCTTGCTCTTCTCCCCAAACATGACCATGCCTACCATCCTTATTGTATAGAATGCAGTCATCACTGCTGTAAGGAATGCCATCCAGAATAGTGCTGGAGCATAAATGTAATGGGATTCTAGGAGTGATGCAAATATGGCATCCTTGCTCCAGAAGCCTGATGTTATTATGGGTGCACCAGCAAGGGATAATGCACCTGCAAGCATGAATACATATGTTCTTCTAGCATGCTTCCTTAACCCTCCCATATCATCCATGAACCTACTCTCTGCTATGTGTAGTATGCCTCCAGCAGCCATGAAGAGTGATGCCTTGAACATGGCATGGCTTGCAAGATGGAAGAGCCCTGCTGTATAACCATTTATGAACTCTGCCGATAAACCTGCTATTCCTAATGCTAAGAGCATGTAGCCTATCTGAGAACCTGTTGAGTATGCTAGAACCTTCTTTATCTCCTTGTTCACTATTGCCTGGGAAGCAAGCATGAATGCTGTTATTGCCCCAACCCATGTAACAACCTCGAAGAATAAGCCAACGTTATTGCTTGCTACAGCGAAGAACAATGGACCTAGCCTTGCTACTAGAAATACCCCTGCCTTGACCATGGTTGCTGCATGTATTAGTGCTGATACAGATGTTGGACCAGTCATAGCCTCAAGGAGCCACTCATGCAGTGGGAACTGTGCAGATTTGCCTATAGCCCCTACGAATATGAGTACTGCAGCAGGTACAAGCAAGCCATTTGAGTGCATCAGATCAGCCCATGCTTTATCCTCAAGGAGTAGCTTGTACTCAAACGTACCAGCATGTATGAAGATGAGGAACATACCAGCAAGCATTGCAGCATCCCCTGCCCTAGTCATGAGGAATGCCTTCATACCAGCATGAGATGGTGATGTGTACTGTGCTATACCCCATGCATGATGGCCTATCCTACCAACGTAATCCTTTACCCTATCCTTGTACCAGAAGCCTATTAGAGCATAGGATGCAAGACCAACACCCTCCCAGCCAAAGAAGAGCATGAGCAGGTTATCAGATAACACTATCAACTGCATGCTCCCTATGAAGAAGTTCATGAAGAACCAGTATCTAACAAGATTAGGATCTCCCTTCATGTATCCTATGCTGTATACCATGATGAGGAAGGATATCCATGCTACAAGGTTGCTCATTATTATGCTTAGTGTATCTGCTATAACACCAGCCCTTATGCCTAGATCTGGTATCCATGTATACTGGCTATGTACCTCATCCCCTGCAAGTGCTATGGGGATGAGTGTTGATGCTAGTACTGCACTTGCAAGTGAGAATGCTGCTGGTGCTGTATCCCTAACCCTGCTACCAATCCTTCCAAACAATGGGCTTAACATTGCACCTATCATAGGAATTACCCATACAAGCCATATGTTAAGTGCTAGAGCATCGAACTCTGGATTATGGATGAACCTATCTGCACTCTCCTCCACTGCCCCTACTGCAAGCACTATCATGCTTATGAGCATGTTCAGATCTGTCATCATCATAATTATTATACCTCCATTCTCACCCCACCATATCCATGCTAGTACTCATAACCATACCTATAGTATCCATCCCTATCATCATATCATAACCCTCCTCCAAGCAATGCCTTCATGAATGGTACTATGATCGAGGTAAACATATCTGGATATATGCCTATCACTATGGTTAGTACTGCTAGGAACATCATTGGTGCAGCCATGTACATAGAACCTTCCTTTACATGCTCCATACCTTCCCTACTTCCATAGAATATACGCTTGTACATCCAGAGTATGTATGCTGCTGTAAGCACAGTTGCTGCCATTGCTAAGGCAAATGCTACTACCCTTACAAGGGAGCCATGCTCAACACTAACAGCGCTCTCAAGCACGCCAAGGAATAGCATCCACTCTGCCATGAACCCGTTTGTTGGTGGTATTCCCATTATCGCTAACCCTCCTATCATTGCTGTAACTGCAGTTATAGGCATCTTCCCTGCTAGTCCACCAAGTCTAGCAAGGCTCCTAGTCCCTGCCTGCATTATCAGCATCCCAGCCATCATGAAGAGTAATGCTTTACCAGTACCATGGCTTACATAGAGTAACACAGAACCAGTAGAACCTATCACGCTTAGGGATGAGATACCAAAGAGGAAGTAGCCCATCTGGCTTATGCTAGAGTATGCTAGTACCCTCTTCACATCATCCTGCATAAGTGCCATTGCCCCTCCATATATCATGGTAACAAGCCCTCCAAGGTTTAGCCAGAGAGAGATGTCTGCATAAGTGCTTGGGAGCAACTGCATGACAAGTCTTGCCAATGCATACCCTCCTATGCCTATCATTGCTGGGGATAATAGTGCACTTATGGGAGTTGGTGCCTCAGCATGTGCATATGGAAGCCATATATGCACTGGGAATATTGCTAACTTCACCACAAGCCCTATCACTATGGCTCCTGCTATGAATGGTAGCAAGCCTTCATCTATAGCAGCCTCATTAACAGCAGCCATATCGAAACTACCAACTGCTAGCCCCATGGCTATAAGTCCAATCAAGAGTACTACAGCACCAACATGTGTCCAGAAGAGGTACATGAGTGCTATCCTCCTCCTTGCACCATAGCCATACAAGGCTACAAGGAAGAAGGATGGTACAAGCATCAACTCAAAGAATACATAGAACTGTACAAGGTTTGTAGCAAGTACAGTACCAAGCATACCCATAGCAAATGCAAGGTACAATGCATAGTATATGCCCATGTTTGAGTTGATGTACTCTACTGGCACCTCAACAACTGCCTTGACTGGTGCACCTCCAGAGTTTGCATGCTCATGCTCGTACTGCTCAACTATCTTGTGAACCATGTATGGCTTTGAGTAGAGTACTAGCACTGTTGAGAGTATGTATATTATTAGGGCAAATGGTATGCTCAATCCATCAAGGAGTAATCCAAACTCACCCAACTGGCTCCATGAATAATGCTCCTCATACCTTCCCTGCAGAGAGGCTAGGAGTAGCATGAGTGTAGAGTATAGCATTATTGCAAATGTGAACCATGTTGATGCATTAACCCCATGCCTCTTGCCTATGTAGTAGGCTAGGGGTGATAGTAGAAGTGGTATGAAGACTGCTTGTAATAGGTAGTACATTACCCGCTTAGCCTCTTCAGCCCCTTGATATCTATATTCCTATATATTCTATATGCAACTATTATCAGCGCTAATCCAACAGCAACCTCTGCTGCTGCTATTGCTATTGAGAATAGTGCAAATGTCTGCCCCGTTGAATTTGGGACTGGCATGAGCCTAGAGAATGCTACAAGGTTCAGGTTTGCAGCATTAATGATTATCTCTACAGCAAAGAGCATCCTTATGAAGTTCCTCTTCACAGTGAGACCATAGATTCCTATTGCTAGGAGTATTATTGAGACTATGGTATAATCTAGTATCTCTGCCATATTCTAGTTACCTCCTCTTTATCTCCCTCCTTTCTTTCATGCACTTGTGAATCAAGAGATTGGTGTTGATGCTATCTCTTGCTGTTATCGCTACTATTGCCATCAACTTACTCACTCACCTTCCTCCTTCCTCCATCTCCGCTCCCCTGCCTTTCTCACTACCAGCCCCCTCTGTGCCCTCTACACCTCCTTCCTTTTCATTCTCCATTTCCCTCTCCTTACCCCTCTCAACCTTTGCAAGAACCAACGCACCTATTACAGATGCTGCAAGTGTAAATGCCAATGCTATAAATGCTGGAGAGTAGTATGTGAGCATCTCCTCCCCTATCTGTATTAGAGTTGGAGTATTCTCAGATGCCTGCCATCTTGCTATGCTTGAACCTGCAAGTAGAGCACCAACAAGCCCTATAACTGCCAATGCTATCACTGCACCCATAACCCTCCTCCTTCCTCCCTCATCTAGTTTAAGCCATGCTTCTCTCCTAACAAGCATTATAGTGAAGATTATGAGCACTACAACTGCACCAACATAAACCGTTATCTGGAACATTGCTACAAATGTAGCATCTAGGAGCACAAAGAACATTGCTATGCCTAGGAGTGTGATGGCAAGTGCTATTGCACCATATATCAACTCCCTGAACTCAAGTGCTATTATTGCTGATGCAACTGTTATGACAGATACTGCTATGAAGTATGGATCACTCATCATGATATGCACCCAACTCATCTATCTTTATCTCGTACGTTCCTTGATACTTTGGCTTAACAGCAAGTTGGTCTGGTGTATAGATGAGATGTTCTTTAGTGTATGCTGCTAACTCGTAATCATCAGTCATGAATAATGCATAGAATGGGCAGGCATCAACACAGAGCCCACAGAAGACACACTTCCCATAGTCTATCTGGGGCATTATACCCTTCTTGTTCTGCTTGTACTGCTTATCAACCTTGACCATGCTTATTGCTTCTGCTATCCCCTCACATGCTATTGAGCAGAGTTGGCAGCCAGTACACTTGTCATGGTAGAGGATATGCCTACCTCTATACCCTGCTATCCCAACACCCTCCTTTGGGTCGAACTGATAGCCATCGCCAACGAACTTCAACTTCTGCTCTGGATAGCGTAAAGTGAACCTCTTTATTGCTAAATGCTTGCTACCAGATGCCAATGTTCTTAGCATACCTGAGACTGAACCCATCAATACATCACCATCCTATCATAATTACTACTAACTACTAACCTCGACCTTGGCATCCAGATCAATATTAACGATGCCAGCAGCGTCATAACAATAACCTCAAGGACCAATGCCTACAACACCAACATAGAGTAGTGCTACTGCTATAAATACATTGATGAATGCCAATGCTATCAACTTCGACCACCCTGCCCTTAGCAGTACATCTATCTTAACCCTTGGATTTGTGCCTCTAATAATTATCATGAAGAGCGCTACACCAAATGTCTTGATTGTGAACCAGAAGATGCTGCTAACCTCACTACTGCTTAGCACTTGCACATTGAAGACCTCTATGCTGGGTAGGAACTCTGGTCCTATCCAACCACCAAGGAAGAGTGTAGTGAACAATGCTGATAATGCATACATCTTTATGTAGTTTGCTAGCTGGATGAGCCCATATGCCATGCCAGAGTACTCAGTAAGCCATCCAGCAACTATCTCACTCTCAGCCTCTGGGAGGTCGAATGGTATCCTCTCAAGTTCTGCTAAAGCAGTTACAAAGAATACAAATGCTCCTATAGGCACAAATAGTATGAACCAATATGCATACTGAGCCTCAACTATACCTGTTAGACTTAGTGTTGATGCTAATATTACTATTGGGAGTATGGCAAGTATCAATGGTATCTCATATGAGATCAACTGGTATAGTGCCCTTAACCCTCCAATGAATGGGTACTTGCTGTTACTAGCATAGGATGCTAGAAGGACTGTTAGGGGGAAGAAGCCTAGAAGGGCAAAGACTGCCAGAAGGCTCACATCTATGTCTGCTATAACCCATCCTGGTGCTACAGGGATTAGTGCTATTAGCCCTGCTGCTGCTATGATGAGTACTGCAGGTGCAGCCCAGAATATTGGTTTATCTGCACCAGATGGTACTATTATCTCCTTGCCAAGTAACTTGAGTAGATCTGCTATCAGTTGCAGGAACCCTCCAAGGGAGTTTGCCCACCAGAATGCCTCTCTACCAGCATGGTATGGACCAACTCTTAACTGCATCTTTGCAAGGGTCTTCCTCTCAGCAAATATTAGTACTGTAGCAAATAAGGCAGCAAAGGTGAACCCTGGGAATACAGTTATCCTGAAGAATAGGCTCTCTATCGTTGGTCTTATCAATGGTGCACCAACCTGAGGGTTGATAAGCATGGTAAGCAAGAGATATGGGTTTATCTCAACCCCGTTTATAACTGGAGGGGGAACGTAGAAGAGCACTATGAATATTATAGGGAGCACGATAAGCGAGACTATCATGAGTATCCAGAAGAGCAGCCAGAGCACGCTCTTTACAAAGTTTGAGAATGTAAACTCGCTCACTGTAGCCATGGCACTCACTCCTCCTACCTAGTATATCTATCTACCTATCATCTACCTATCAGCCTCCACTGGCCAGTAGTTCATGCTCCAGTATATGCTTGGCATATCTGCAAGCTTTGCTCCCTTGAGTAGGTGTGCCATCACAGGTATCTCCCTGAAGGATGGTACGCTCAACTTCACCCTGTATGGCTTTGGATTACCATCGCTAACAAGGTAGTATGCTAACTCACCTCTTGCTGCCTCAACACGCTTGAATGCTTCCCCAACAGCACCCTTTGGGTTTGGCCCCAACTTGGTCCTTACTGGGCCTGAGGGCATCTTCTCAAGTGCTTGGAGTGCTATCTCAACACTCTCATACATCTCAAGCCATGGTACATATGCTCTAGCAAAACTATCCCCTTCCTTCATGGTTATAACCTCAAAGTCTAACTCATCGTACACATCATATGGCTCTACCTTACGTATATCATGCTCAACGCCAGATGCTCTAAGCACTGGACCAGTTGCACCAAGGTTTATTGCATCTTCCTTGCTAAGGATACCAACACCAACTGTCCTAGCCTGGAATAATGGGTTATCATAGAATATGTCCTTGTACTCCTTTAGCCTGTTCTTGAAGTAGAGTAGGTGCCTCTTTGCCTTCTCAGGGAATGCATCTGGCAGATCATTCCTAACCCCTCCTGGCACAAAGTATGCATGAGTAACCCTTGCACCAGAGGCCATCTCAGCAAGGTCTATGAGGAGTTCCCTATCAGCCATTGGCCACATGAACATTGTAGAGTGGCCAAGGAATATGCCGTATATGCCAAGCCAGTATAGTTCGAATATGCATCTGTTGATCTCAGCCATTATAACCCTTATGTACTTTGCACGTTCAGGCACTGCTATATTGCATATCTCCTCAACAGCAAGCACATATGGATAGAGTATGCCACAAGAGTCTGCTATCATAGGCCTCTCAAGGTGTGGTATGTTCTGTATGTAGTTCCTGTACTCACACATCTTCTCCTCTCCTCTATGCACATATCCTGGGTCTGGTAATGCCTCAACTATCATATCACCATCAACCTTAACTATGAGCCTAAAGTGACCAGAACCTGGATGTTGAGGACCAACACTTAAGGTAAGTATGCCCCTATCCATACCATCCTCATCTCTCCCTTCCAACTCGAATCCAGGTATCCTCTCTCTCCCCATCTCAACACCCATCTAGATCACCTTGCATATGCTCTCACTCCTCCCTACCCTTTATGTGGAAGTCCTTGCGTAATGGTGGTATATCTGCCCAGTCCTCTGGAAGGAGCAAGCGTTCAAGCCTTGGATGCCCCTCGAATATAACGCCTAGCATCTCAAATGTTTCACGCTCATGGTACTCAACCCCTCTATACACAGGGGTTAGTGTGGGCATAACAGGATCATCCCTATCTAGTTGCACAGCAAATGCAAGAACGAATGATCTATACCTCTCATTTGTACATGAGCCTACATGATATACAACATCTATCATCTTGTTCTTTGGATAATCAACACCTGCAACAGATATTGGATGGTCAAAACCTAGTTCATCCCTTACAAATCTAGCAAGATCTATGATATGATCCTTGCTCACATTGAACCTGATCCTTCTAGGCTTTACATATGCTACCTTGACCTTCTCACCAAACCTTGCAGTAACCTTATCTACAACCTCTTTCTCAACGATCAACTGATCGGTATCTGCTTGACCCTGCTGGCTCATATACCACCATCTATAAGTTGCTGTTGCTAACTACCTGAACCTAGTCCTCTTTATCTTCTCCTGCAACAGTATACAGCCTTGTATCAGTGTCTCTGGCCTTGGTGGGCATCCTGGCACGTAAACATCTACAGGTATAACACCATCTATCCCTGGAAGTACATTGTATGAGTCAAAGTATAATCCTCCAGTTATTGCACATGCGCCCATGGCTATGACATACTTGGGTTCTGGCATCTGATCATAGATCATCCTTACCCTTGGTGCCATCTTCCTTGTTACAGTACCCTGTATAACCATGAGATCACACTGCCTCAATGAGCCAAAGGCCTCGATTATACCAAAGCGTTCAACATCGTATCTAGGGCCAGATGCTGCACCAAACTCAAGGCTGCAGCATGCTGTCTCAAGGTGTACAGGCCAGAGTGACCATAACCTGCCCCAGTTTATTGCATAACCCAATGGCTTATCAACAGCCCTTACAAGCACCTCTGATAACTTACCAACTAGAACGTTGAAGTTTGCTGGCCTTTCAACATCAGTCACCTTGCTCTCACGCTTGGGGCTTAGGAGTTCTCTTAGCATACAACTTCATATACCCTACCTTAGGATATTATTTATACCTTATCAATGATTCACAGAAGGTTAGCATTATAATAGTTGCTACTCTTACTCTTATTACTACTAACACTACTACTACTGCTACTACTACTACAGCTTGCAATATATCTGGTTAGAGAACTAACTATGCTTATAATCACCATATATCCCTTCTTGCAGATAGGTACATGGCATAGCCTAGGGCAGCTCCTAGAATTGCAAGGAAGATTATTATTGGAAGGGTGACTGCTCTTGGTAGAGCAAATAGTGATGCTCCCCAAGCATAGAGGAAGATGGTCATAACATCAAAGACAACGAACATGAGCACGTATGAGTAGTACTGCATCATGAACCTAGTTCTGCCTTCTCCAGTTGGAACCTGACCACACTCCATTGGCATGAACTTCACAGGGTTGAAGAACCTCCTCCTTGGTGCTATCATCTTTGCCACTATGAGTGCTGGTACTGATGCTACTACACCAAATAGCAGCATCCAAAGCAATGGTTCGAATGATGCACTTGCACCCAACCTGCTCAGCCTCTAATTAGAGAGGGTAGTCAGTTATAAAAGGATAACTAATTAAGATGCTACTGATTATTATTATTACTATTAACTATACTACTGCTGCTATTTGTATAAATAACGTTCACCTTACTTTACCATATGCTTCTCATCTCAACATGGAGTAGACCATTCATCAAGGCAGCAGTAGTGCTGCTCTTCATAGGAAGTAGCATAGGTTCAGCATGGATGTTGACCCTCTCTGGTTATAGTGTAGGTATACCAGTAGTTGCATTCACATTGCATAAGGAGTTGCAGACTGGAGCGGTCACGCTACTCATAATGGGGGTTATGTACATGCTGCTACCAAGGATAAGGAGTATCAAGTTTACCCATGTAAGGGAGGCAAAGGTATCATTTGCTCTGATGATCATGGCATTGATCTTACATTCTAGCAGGATTATAGCAATGGATATGGTGAATGGTACTACTATTGGTGGTACTACTATTGGTGCTTCTACTCTTGCTAGCACTATAACTGTAGCATCACATATGCTAAAGATAACTGCATTAGCACTATTCTCTATGGTGATGATGTTGATGCTAAGGGTTGCCCCAAGGGTAGGTAGGTTGGCAGATTACTACTTCATACTTGCATTGGCTATGCTCATCATCTACAACATACTTCTTGCTATAGCAGATATAGGCATAGGTATGGATTCACTGAACCTAATATACATATGGTTAACATCAGTAATATTAACGATATTTGGTGTACAGTACAAGGTTGTGCCAGTATTCTTCAACCAATCAACCCCAATGAGTGGTATTGATAAGGTTGCATTCATCTCTGCTCTAGCATCTTCATCTCTACTCTTACTGCAACTCTTCCTTTATGCAGTGATTGCCATCATGGTATCTGCTCTAACATTTGCCTACAGCATATACACCATGCGTAGATTAACCATACCTGAGTTCCTCTACACATCTGATGATCCTCAAGCAGGTGAGAAGGTAGCAAGGCTAAGGTTCTTTGCTACGCTCTTAAGGATATCTTATGTAATGTTACTCCTAGGTCTAATATCTGCATTGCTCTACGCTATAAACCCTTCCTTTAACCTTTACGATCTAGCAATACATATCATTACCATAGGATTCATAGGTATAACGATAATGAACTTCATGCCAATAATGCTACCTCCCATACTTGGGAGGAATGTTAACTATACAAGATTCAACATGGTCCCATTGATAGTACTTTTAACTGCAGTAGCATTGAGGATTGCATGGAATACCATTCCATACATCATACATGTAGAGAGGGTTGTATTTGGTATATCTGGAATTGTAACTGTTGCAGCAATGCTTCTTTACATAAATATGCTCCATCTCTCTATGGATCATCCATCCTCACATCCCGCATGATGAGTTATCTACTTGACTGTTACAGACTTTGCTATGTTCCTTGGATAATCTGGGTTGCAGTTCCTCTTCAGTGCCATATGGTATGCTAGTAACTGTAATGGTATAACCTCATACAAGGGGTATAGCAATCTATCTACCCTAGGGATTGCAAGTGTAAAATCATACATGCTGCATCTAGAGTCAGATACACCTATTATGCATGCACCCCTAGCCTTTGCCTCATGAATAGATGTTAGCATCTCGCCATAAGTATCGTCCATTGGGTTAAGTGCTATAACTATGCTCTTCCCATCTATCAGTGCTAGAGGACCATGCTTCAACTCCCCAGCATGTATGCCTTCAGCATGCACATATGCAAGTTCCTTGAGCTTCAATGCACCCTCAAGTGCTATAGCATGATGTATGCCTTTTGCTATTATGTAGATGCTGTTTACATTCTTTATACTCTCTGCAACATCGCTTATGTATGCCTCTGCACCTAATATCCTCTCTACATAGAGGTTGGAACTGCCTATATCTAAGGCTGGAGGGCTCATCCCCTTATCCTTTGCAACCTCTATGCTGATCCTGTACAGGAGTGCCATCTGTGCTGTGAAGCTCTTTGTTGCAGCAACTCCTATCTCTGGACCAGCATTTATGCTAAGATAGGTATCGCTTGCTCTTGCAAGGGTAGATAATGGAGCATTAACTATGGATGCTATCTTGAAGTTCTTGCCCCTTGCTATCCTAACAGCATTAAGCACATCTGCAGTCTCACCACTCTGTGATATTGCAATGAGGAGAGGCTTACTAACATTATTTGCATATGCATAGGCATCTATGCTGTATATGAACTCACTTGCAACTATAGCATCACAGGATAGCATGCATAACTTGGAGAATAGATGCTTTGCAATAAGTGCTGCATGGTAACTGCTACCAGAGCCAGTAACTATTATCCTATCAGCATTAATTAGAACGTTAATGAGCTCTCTTAATCTATCACTGCTAGCATTGAATGCTCTATCTATGGTATAACTCTGCTCATGTATCTCTTTAAGTGTGTAGTGTGCAAACCTGCCCTTATCAACATCAGCAAACTCCCAAGCTATCTGAGTGATCTCTTTATTAGTTGCATTACCATCCCTATCGAGTATCTTAACCATAACCCTCTGCTTTGTATCAGCATAATTGACAAGGAATGACTCACCATCTGCAAGGAATACTGCTTTATCTGTATACTCTATGAATGCTAGAACATCGCTTGCTATGAAGCACTCATCAGCATATATGCAATCATCACCGTTATTATTATTACCATCCTTACTTGGATTGGTTAACCCTATTATTAGTGGTTCATGGTATCTTGCCCCTACAAGCATCCCATCGTTTATCAATGCTACAAATGAGTATGAGCCATTCAATATATTCAATAATTTGCCTAACATCTTATCATATGAGTAGGGTTTTGTAAGAGCATCTTCTAGCAGGTGTGCTATAACCTCGCTATCTGTATCGCTACTGAATACATGCCCTTCAGAGGCAAGTTTATGCCTTAGAGTAGCGTAATTCTCTACTATACCATTATGCACTACTGCTATCCTCCCATTGCAAGATAGATGGGGATGGGCATTGGTATCGCTAACTGCTCCATGGGTAGCCCATCTTGTATGCCCAATCCCAACCCTACCATGCAGCCTATCAAGGTTGAGTCTAGAGTTAACGTAACTAACGTTACCAACACCCTTCTTAACCATGATGGTTTTATCATAAGTTGCTATACCAACGCTATCATAGCCTCTATACTCCATCCTAGATAATGCCTTAACTATTAGAGGAGCAGCATCTCTGTAGCCTTTGTATGCAAATATGGAGCACACAGGATACTATCCTTATGCTGGTATTTCAATATTTAGAGGATGAGAATATAACGAGTGTATTAACCTGCCTATCTATGTGTATACCTTGCCTATCTGCCTCTTCATCATCCTTATTAGCCTCATCTGAGAGCGCTTAACTACAAGAGAGAGTACACCTATACTCATTCCCTGTATTGCTACTAGAAGCAGTGCTACGCCTACAAGGAACCAGTTGCTCGAGAACTTCCCAGTGTACATCATCTCAACGAATGAGTTGAAGAATATTATGCCAGCAGGTATCAACAGTAGGCTAACCAGTAGTGAGTAGAATGCGCCAGGGTTATGTACCTTTGCAAGGTTGAATATACTGGTGATTATCCTGAACCCATGCTTCCATGTTGAGAGCTTCTGCCTCCCAACCCTTGCCCTATAGTTTATTGGTACCTCTGTTATGTTACCTATGCTTGCTATCTGTGCAGCAATCTCAGCCTCAACATCGAAGCCAGATGTGTTGAGATCGATCTCCCTCATCGTATCAGTCTTGAGCATGTACATGCCAGAGCATACATCTGAGAGGTTAGTGTTCATGAGTAGGTTGAATACCTTTGTTATCACAGCATTACCAAACTTGTGTAACCTGCTCATACTAGCATCATCAACAGGTACCCTTGCTCCTATGATCTCATCATAGTTGTCCATGTGCTGAAGGAAGCGCTCTATGCTCGATGCATCATAGGTATAATCACCATCCATGACAAGCATGTATGGAGTGCTAACATGCTCAACAGCAGCCTTGAGTGCTCCAGTCTTACCCTTCCCATGCTGGTAGATGACCCTTGCACCTAGGCTCCTTGCTACATCAACCGTTCTATCACTAGAGTAGCCATCAACAACAAGGATGTTTGTTATGCCTAGAGAGTGCAACTCCTCTATAACCTTGGCTATACCCTGCTCCTCATTGAGCGTTGGTATAACCACTGTTACCAACCTGTTCACATCCAGAGCCTTTAACCTATCCTTTAACCCCTTAACCTCCACACCCATCATCTCTCATCACCTTTACCAGAATGCTTGCTTGCTATACTAGCGTTAACCTTGGCTGTATTTAAGCTTTCATAGAACTTTATGTACTCAAACCCCTTCTCAGTAGTTATGTATATGCATCTTCGCTTACCAGCATTGCTATCCTCATGTATCCTAATCAGCCCAGCCTCTAGAGCATAGTCTATGTAGTGCTTAACCTGTGCAAAGCTTAGAGCGTTCTCATACATTATCTTGGTCTTAGTTGTACCCTTTATGGCTGATGTAAGAACCCCTGCAAGTATCTCTTCCTTACTCCTCCTTGTATTCATCTTATCAACCCTATTCCTGCTATCGTTATTGCTCTTAGCCATACCCTATATATCATTGATGATGGGTAGAATATAAACACAGTTGAAATACAAGATATGTAATAGATATTATATAACAGCAGTTATAGAACTGAATACACCTATTAATGTGCCCTTGCCAGCAATGCACGCATACCTTGCATTATGGATACAGATAAGAGAATGGTAAGGGATACATGCATCATTATCACTACAATTACCGCTCCATCATCACCTCTAATTATACCCTTAAAGTTACCAATGCCTATTATATGATCTAGGAATAGTAAGAGATCATCTGAAGCGAAGAGGTAGAGCATTGAGCCTAGAAGGGGTATTATCACTATTAAACCTTGAGTATTGTTAACATTCCTTGCTATGATGATCCTATCATACCTTAGGATGAGCAGTACTGCTATACCCATGCCTATAGACTCCATGATGATGTTGAATGGTGAGAGCAGACTGTAACCCATACCAACATCATAGCGTAATGGCCAGAGTATGTTTGTACTTGCAACTATCACATCCCCAAGCATTATATGCTGTACAACTGCTGTGAAGTATGGTATGCTCCTCTTCCTATATACTATAAAGAATGGTATGAATGCAATGCTCCAGAATATGATACTATGTGTTATAGATCTATGCCTTATGTACTCCTGAAGTAGGATATCAACATCTGGCACCATACCCAGTAACATCACAAGATATGGGTTGATCCTAACGTTGAGCACTGATGATAATGATCTTGCTATAACATATGCCCATACTGCATGTCCTACAAGTAACACTTGTAGAGTTTGCGATGGTTACTAAAAACCTTTATCTAACTCTCTTCATCGTTTAGGTATGGCAAAGAGGTTCAACCCTGAGAGGTTTGCTAGATGTACAGCAAAGTCATACAGCAGGAAGGAGGCTAAGGCTAAGAGGGTTAAGATTAGGAGAAGGAAGCGTTAACACTCAGTAGCAATACACTAGCACTAGTCTGTTGCCTCACCTTGCAAACTCCTGCATTATACTGCTAATATAGCATATACCATCCATCACATTCTTTATGCTTGTAAACTCATTAGGCGCATGTATGTTTGCGTGTGCTGGTGAACATCCAGTCCATACAGAGTTCATCTTGAGTAGTTTGGTGAATACGTAATCTGGTCCAGATGCCCATGAGTTAGGGAATATGGATGGTTCCCTATTGTATACACTGTTAGCAGCACTTGCTACTGCTCTAACTATACTTGAGTTTGGATCGGTCTTTGATGGTTCTAGGGAGCCTAGCATAGTTAACTCAACATCTATTAAGCCCATCTTACTGAGATGATCCTGTAGTTTCTTGAAGAGATCATCTGGCCTCTGATCATAAACAAGCCTAAAATCAACCTTTGCTATTGCTTCACATGGAAGGACCGTCTTGGAGCCTGGGGATACATAGCCAGAGTATATACCTGCTATGTTGCATGTTGGCTCAAACAGCAACTTCTTGAGTGCAGCCTTGCCCTTAGCCTTGCCTATGAACTCCTTCACACCATAATCCTTCTTTATGCTCTCAAGATCATACTCTAACCTATCGAGAAGGGCAAGATCATCCTTACTTGGCACTCTAACATCATCATACCAGCCATCAACCATTATCCTCCCATCCTTCCTCACACTATTCAGAGCCTTTATGAGGGTCCATGCAGCATTTGGTGCTATTGGGGCAAGGGATGAGTGCATATCTACTGATGCTGTCCTTACCCTAAACTCAACATAGAGCAGACCTTTGAGACCAGCGTATATATTTGGGGAGCCAGATGGGTTCAATGAGCCATCGAAGCATACACATGCATCAGCCTTGAGCATATCTATATGATCCTTCACAAATGCTGGTAGATGTACAGATGATATCTCCTCCTCACCCTCTATTAGTACCTTAACGTTCAGAGGAAGTGTACCATTAAGATCTAGCATTGCCTTGATAGCCTTAACCAGTGCTATAACATTGCCCTTCGAGTCTGCTGCACCCCGCCCATGTACCTTATCATCAGTAACTATGCCAGAGAATGGGTTGTAACGCCATGCATCCAAAGGCTCTGCTGGTTGCACATCATAATGCCCATAGAAGAGTAGTGTCTTATCACTCTCACCTTTAACTTCACCATAGACTATTGGATTACCCTCCTTTGGCCTTATAATCCTGCTCTCTAGCCCAGCATCACGCATTATCCCATTCAACACCCCAGCACACTCATCTATCCCTATCCCTTGGGCAGATACACTAGGATGCTTTATTAGGCTCCTTAGATCACTAACTATATCATCTCTATTCTCCTTCACATACTCCTTTAACTTGTCTATCACTAACATGTTATATGATGCAAGGAAGTTAACTTAATACTTTGCCCTTATCATCTTACTATATATTCTATGATATATCCTTGCTATATGAGTAATATCTTATTAAGATAGGTACAACTATTAATTAATTTAATACGACTATGGATATAAATCAAAATTTATATAATTCTGTATGCTATCCATACATGGATGGTATGGGCAAGGCATTACTTCAGATAGCGTTAGATGTTGCAAGGGTTGAGGATGCTTTAAGCATAGCGATAATGGCTAGGGAGAATGGTGCTGATATCATAGAGGCTGGCACACTACTCATAAAGAGTACTGGCATCTCATCTGTAAAGAGCATAAAGGAGGTGTGCAGGGATCTGCCTGTTGTTGCTGACATGAAGGTACTTGATACTGGAGCAGAGGAGGTTGAGATGGCAGCAAGGAATGGTGCTGATATAGTTACCGTATCTGCCCTAGCACACGATAAGACCATACTTGATGCTGTTATAACAGCAAGGAACCATGGTGTAAAGATAATGGTTGATCTTCTGCATGTAAGGGACCCATTGGATAGAGGCATGGACCTATGTGAGTTGGGTGTAGATTACATATGCATACACAGGGGTATAGATGCTGTAAGAGCAGGGGCTATGCAGATGGATGAGATGATCAAGGTTGTGAAGGCATTGAGTAGTTCATGTAATATTCCTATAGCCGTTGCTGGAGGCATAGATGACTCAAATATATGTGAGTTGATAAGGGCAGGGGCAGAGATCATAGTTATGGGCTCATATATAACAAAGTCTGCAGATGTTGGAAGGACAGTAAGATGGATTAGAAGGTTCATAGATAGTGCGGTAGTATAATATAATATAGTATGATGATGCTATATTGTGGTTTGTTAGTTGAGTTGTACGGTTATTAATTAATTAATCATTATGCCTTATTCCTCTATATAGTACTTGCTCTAAACTCATCGAGTAACCTGCTTATATCTGCATATGGATTGCCATTACCATCATCTATCCTTTGCAGTGCTGGTGGGTTGCTCATATAATCAGATATCCTGCTACCTATCCTCTCCTCATACATTGGTATATGCTCGTTCTGGTAGAATACGCCTATAGGTATCCTATCTCCCCACTCTCTAGACTTGATTATTGCTTGCATAATCTTAGCATTGAGTTCATCCTCATCATCTATGCTATGTACAACAGGATCGTATCCTTGCTCCTCCAACTTGTATACCCTTGGCATTGCTCTTCCAGTTGCTGGGTCAACCCTGTCAAGGCCTGAGAACCACTCCTTTGTGTATATATCGTTGTACGTTGGGCATGGCTGGAGCACATCAACAAGTGCTAAACCTTTATGCCTTATAGCCTTCGCTATTATATCCTTGAGATGCTTTACATCATACGCATATGCCCTAGCAATGAATGTGTACCCTGCTGCTAGAGCCATCATAACAGGGTTTATGCCTTGGTTTATGTTTGGTTTTGGAAGGGATTTGGTCTTCATACCAAGCTTTAATGTTGGTGATGCCTGCCCCTTTGTAAGCCCGTAAACAGCGTTGTTGAATACTATGTATGTTATATCAACATTCCTCCTTCCAGCATTAACAAAGTGCCCTGCCCCTATACCATAACCATCTCCATCCCCTCCAACTGCTATAACCTCTAGCGATGGGTTTGCTAACTTTGCACCTATTGCAAATGGGAGCACTCTACCATGGAGTGTATGTATGCCATACACATTAACATAGTGGGGGGTCTTGCCAGAGCATCCTATGCCAGAGAATATAACTGCTCTATGCCTCTCAATCTGTAGATCAGCAAGTGCCATCTGTATTGCATTGAGGATAGCAAAGTCTCCACAGTTACTTGATGCTGTAATATTAGTCACGAATGTGTGTAATGGATCATCCACGGTGAGATCATAAACATCGCCATCATAATCGAACATCTCTATCTTAGATATTGGGAGATATAACCTATTATCTCTAAACACTATCGTACGCCTTCTACCTCCTGCTAATTTGCGCTTATCTACACCTACAATCTCTGCTAGTAGGTTGTAATCTCTCCAGAAGCTTATGTATAACCTGTATGCATCCTTATGCATACCATGTGAAGGTTCATGTACAACTATTGGTACTATCCCCTGCCTTAGGAGCAGGATCTTCACCTGCTCAGCAAGCACTTTAGAGATAGTTGCATAACCTGCCTTGGATGAGGAGAAGTAGCCATCGCCCTTCCACAACCCCATTATAAGGTTCCTCTGCTTCTCTCTTGGGAGTAGCATGAACTCATGCGGTATACGCTTATCTTCAGCACTGGAGCCGAACTTATAAGCAAAGAACTCAGCAAGATGGGATGAGTAGAATACAACATCTATGCTATGTTTTACATTACGGTTCACCTTACCCTTAACTCCAAATATCTTATCCATGAGTGAAATGGTGTCATCTACTAATCCTGCGTCATCACTACTGAATGTAAAGATCACAGATCTGTTATGTACGCTACCCTTTGCTATATAGTAACCTACAAGCCTCAAGAGATCCCCATCGACTAACACCCTAGAGGGTAGGCGTTTGCTTCTAGTATCTTTATGCTTTAGACTGTACTCTACATTCATATATTCAGCATCCACAACTCTACTGAGTATTGGGTATACAAGGTAATCACCAACCCTGAGATCTACTGCCTGTATCCTCTCCTCAACAAAGGAGGAGTTGTGCATTCTCCTCCTGAGCCTCTTAACTGCAATAAACTGATGCTCTGGCGTTGCAACTATCGCTCCAAAGCACTTAATCCTTATCCTATACATTGGTCCTTTATGATGGTGCTTTATTACAAGTGCTACCCTACTGTACTCGCCTGCTGCGTTAAGCACAACATCCCCAGGCACTATATCCTTGATCTGCTTCACCGATGGGTTTGAGAGCACTAAGGTATCCCCTATCAAACAACCAGGGCACCAGTCATTGTGCACATCTGTCTTGTAATCTGCCAACTTGAATTGCCTAGACACCATGCCTTAACACCACCCTCTTGCCCTTTATACTACCCTTGATTATACCCTTCAGTGCCTCATAAACCTCGCTAGATGACATTGGTCTACCATTGTACTTCACAACATGGTAATCAGGATCACGCTGTATATTAGCCCTAAGCAACCTTGCTAGTTGGGCAGAGTAGTTCATCTCAACATCTATTAGAAGCCTTGTACCCTCGAGCAGGGATGATACCCTTGCTGATGGGAATGGGTTGAGCATTCTTACCTGCACAAAGTTCATATCTATACCATCGTTTGCCTTGAGCATATCAATAGCATCTAGTATTGCACCTTTGGTTGAGCCCCAGCTTATAACTGTTGCATCAGATCTATAGCCATGCATAATTGCCTGTTCATCCCCACTAACCTCTTTAAGCACAAGGTCTAGTTTGCTCATACGCTTATCCATCATCCTCACCCTTAGATCTGGCTCCTCTGTTATATGCCCTCTCTCATCATGCTCATCTCCAGTATTCCAGAATATAGCATTAGGGGTACCTAGCCTTACCCTTGGTGATACACCATCATCAGTTAACTTGAACCTCAAGTAACTACCATCCATAGGTGTAGTAATGTTAAGAGTAGAAGCAGAAGCAGAGGTATCAACACTAACACTATCAACCAGCAGTCCTCTATCTATCTTCACCAGAGTAGGATTGAACTCCTTGCATACAATTATGCTATTTGCTATAGCCTTATCAACGATATGTATGACTGGCATCTGATAACGCTCTGCATAGTTGAAGGCTCTTACTACATCATAGAACGCCTCCTCAATATCTCCAGATGCTAGCACTATCCTGGGAAACTCACCATGTCCAGCATGTATTGCAAATAAAAGATCGCCTTGCTCATGCCTAGTAGGTAGCCCAGTGCTAGGCCCTGCCCTCTGATAGAGCGTTACTACAACTGGGACCTCGTTCATCCCAGCCCAGCCAAGAGCCTCAGCCATGAGCGAGAACCCTGGACCAGATGTACTGGTTGAGGATCTTGCACCTGCTAACCCAGCACCTATTGCCATTGCTATAGCTGCAATCTCATCCTCAGTCTGCACAACTACAACTGAGCCTCTACCGTTAAGTATCTCATTAGCCTCAAGGAACTCAGACTCATCAGATGCTGGGGTTATAGGGTAATAGGTCTGGAATCTGCAGCCAGCAACAATCTTCCCTAGAGCAACTGCTTGGTTGCCTTGCATGAGTAGCATGTCATGCATAGGCTCCCTTGCTGAGAGCCTGTACTTTATGCCATGATCCTCATTCACATATTTGGCCTTTGTGTAGTTGTATGTGTAGAGTGCAGCATCGACGTTGAGATCTGCAATGCTCTTCTTTGCCTTGAATACATGCCTTATAGCATTTGCAAGTATCTGCTGATCATACTCTAGTAGTGCAAGGGATGATGCTAACATCATTATATTCACCATTCTTGTAAGCTTGCCCAACGATGGTTCGTTCCTCCTGCTTGCTATATCTTGAAGGAGATCATGGCATGGTATAGCATACAACCTTGCCCCTTGCATCTCAAGGAGTTTAAGCATGCCCCTTGCTGTACCCTCAAGCGAGTTGCTAGAGAGTAGAGATGTAAGCTCATCCCTCCTCCTCCTATCTAATGTTGATACATCATCTATGTTGGTATCTTCTATGGAGGTATCGTAGACTACTACACCATCGCTTACAACATTCCGTGCATGTCTGAACAGAGTCTCAGCATCAAATACAACAAGCATATCTATATAGTCTACATGGGCCCTTACAGGCTTCTCACTTACATATATGCTGAAGTAACTATGCTCCCCCTTTATATTTGAGTGGTACTCCCTCTTGCCGAAGAGGTATAATCCTCCTAGAGCACATGCCTTGGCAAAGATGTTCGCTGCAGTATCTACACCGCTTCCCTGCGGTCCTCCAGTAACCCAACTCAACCTGTTGACTACTTCCATGCTTTATCTATATTGATCCTCTCTTTTATCCTATTCGTTAAGATATTTTAAAAATAGTGTATAATATACATTAATAGCAGAATGATGGCTAACCTCCTCCAGTTGTAGCATCGAATAGGCAGCATCTGCAACCTTCCCTCTCTCCACAGTAAGGGCAGACACATGAGCATGCCTCTATAGCATTACCACATATATCACAGAAGACCATCTCTACCTCATCACTATCGCTATCAACATCTGCATCAGTAACGGTATCATCCATATTAGTAATAGATGCTACCTTCTTTTAAATATGTTTAACTATGTAGAGTTGCATATCTAGCCTTACTATCAAATTATGCTTGATTAAAGGTGTAGTTACATGCTGTTGCTACACACTTTAGCTCTGTAAACCTTACAGAGCCTTCAGGTATCTCACCATGCTTCTGCTTCAACTCAACCAACCTCTCTACAAGGGTTATATGCTCTCTACATACAAGGCCTATCATGTACTCCCCTCCAGAACTATCTAGTATGGAGAGTATGTATGATGGTGCATTCCTGCAGACCTTTAACCCTGTCCTTATACAGCACTTATCTGGAATCATATCATCCATATGCAATCCCTTTCCTCTTTTTATCTTTATCTAGTCCTAAGACTATTATTACTCAGATCTTCATTAGATTATATGAAGAAGGGTAGAATATTCAATGGTATAAGGAGGGATATTGGTAGTAGCAGTAATAGTATTCAAGATATATTGCTAGAGCATATGAATATTGTAGTAGAGATACTTAACAACTTCAAGAGTATGATAGACTCTATCCTTACACTTGATATAAAGAAGGGGCAAGAGTATGTTGAGTTGATAGATGCTCTAGAGACTAGGGCTGATGATGTGCATAGGGAGAATGTTATCAAGGTATGTAAGGGATCGTTCTTTGGTTACATGCGTGAGGATATTCTTGCATTCATGGAGCATGTTGATGATATAGCAGATAGTGCAAAGGAGGCATCTAGAACATTGATGATAAGAAGGGTTCCAGATGATTCACTGCTCAAGTTCCTCAATGCTAACACCATAGCATACATAAACGAGAGTATAGAGACGGTTATGCGCCTTCTAGACCTGATATATTCATTGCATGAGAAGAGAGATCTCATACTTGAGAAGGTAAAGAAGGTAGAGCAGGGTGAGGAGAGGGTTGATGAAATAAAGAGCATAGTACTGCATGAACTATACTCAAGCAATGCTTATGACATACTCACCATAATACAACTCAAGGAGTTCATCCAGCTCATAGATAGGATTGCAGATAGTGCAGAAGATGCTAGCGATGTTATAATACTTATGCTGGCCAAAGGGTATGCATAGCATAATAACAACAATGATGAGCCATCCATTAGATACCATCTTACTACTCTACATAGCATTACTCTTTGGTATCAATAATGCTGGTATAGCAGTGGCAAATATGTTAGCCTCTGGCTTCAACTATAGGATGAGTATAAGCATCTCAACCTTAGGGTTTGCTGTTGGAGCATTGGTTGAGGGGTGGAAGATGGTTAGCGTTATAACACTAGAGGATTACACAACTACATCAGTAGTAACAGCCATAATGCTATCCATATTCTCATTCCTACACATACCTGTGAGCATGGTAAATATAATATTTGCAAGTTATATTGGAAGCACTATAGAGAGTACGCCTAATACAGTATCTGTGATATCATGGTGGATCGTAGCACCTTTCATGGCATTAACAACTACTATATTGATATACCATCTCATACTAAGGTTCACAACTAGATTAAGCCTTGTCAACCTATTCAGGTTCTATTCACTCATGCTACCAGTTTTAACCTTCTATGCATCATACACTATAGGGGCAAACAACCTAGGACTACTCTACTCCATGGGCAATAGGTACATTGCTGTTGATGCTACTACTGCTGATGCTACTACTGCTGATGGTATCTGTATGATGCTTTCTATACTGTTAGCCTTTACTATTGGTATGATCAAGGGCAAAAACATATCAAGGTTCTTAAGTGAGGAGATAGTTGGCTACACTCCTGCTACCATAATGAGTGGTATATCATCATGTTCCATCATATTATGGTTATCTACACAGATGCATATACCATTACCTTTCTCTCAGATGCTTGTAAGCTCACTCATAGGTATCAACATGATAAGGAAGCCTCATCTATACAATAAACGTTCACTATTCTTACTTGTATCCTCTTGGATAGGATCCACATTGCTAAGTTTCATAATAACATTTGTTGTTACTAGGATCACATAAATAGAGTGAGCAGCATATCCTATTCTATAACTAAAAATTTTGTTGATCTATCTGGCATGCCCATCTCATCTACATCATCATTAGATTGATTATTTATTGCATATACCGATTATTATGGAATCAACGCTTTCTAGCAACTATAGTATGGGTCTTTGTAACATACCACCTTATCTTATCCTTGAATCCAGGCCACCAGTCAAGGAACTTATCTGCATCATCGCTCTCAAATATGAGGAATCCATTGTACTCAGTACCCCAAGCATGGATGTACTCACCAACCAACCTTATACCATTTGGAATGCTCCTCTTCAACTCATCCCATTCTTTGCTTGCCTTGGATGCCTCCTCATCGCTCATACTCTTGAACTGGTAGAGTACTAGGAATGCTGTAGCCATGTATAAATGGCGATGTACATGTTATTAAGCATTGCTTTACTTCAGCAAGTGCTAGCCAGTATGAATTTACGTATTATCTCCACATCCCTGATACCTCTCATATCTATCATCGTACTTATCTGGGTTCTAAACTCCTCTACCTCATCCTTGCTTAAGGTAAGTACTGCATCCTTGCCCATAGAACCTATTATCCTTCCCTCATCATCAACACCATTAAGCCATAAAGCAAGAAGTGACTGTCCTGCAAGATGCCCCTTCGAGTCCTTGCCAGCAAGTACCATGCATCTTATCCTCTTATCTGCTATAACATGCCTTACAAGTGCATCTATACCTTTATTCTCAGATAACAGTCTTCCAGCAACTGCAATACTACTCATGAGATCAGATCTAGATACCTCAAGCAGTAGATCTATACTAGATAAGGTGCATAATGCTATGCTAGAACTTGTATTGCCTATGAAGATATCATACTTTATTGGAAGTATCAACTCACATAACCGCCCAGCTAGTTCTGCGATGAACCCTCCCATATTGCTACTGTTTGTTGGCTAGTTAAATACATTAACGGTTATAAGCCCCATGATACCTTCTTGATAACACTCACTCTTATGAATGGTGCCTCTCCTTCATCCCAGGGTTCTCTCCTAACCCATTCAAACCTATCATGGAACAACTTGTAGATCTCCTTGAACTCCTGTCCATACTCTATTATATCTGCTATACCCTCAACCATTACAGCCTTGTTTGGTTTGTACGTATCTATTACCAATGCTACATTCCTATTCCTTGATACATTCTTGAACTTCCTTGTGTTGTAATCTGTTGCTATGTAGAAGTTATTATTCAGGAAGATGTAGCATACTGGCACTACATGGGGTCTATCGTTGAGGCATGTTGCAAACCTACATACCTCATGCCTATTTATAAACTCGACCTCCTTCTTTGAGAATTTAACTCCTCCTACCATAGATAGGAGGATGATAGTAAGAATATAATAAATGTGTATAAGGACGCCGGGGGTGGGATTTGAACCCACGAGCCCTTGCGGGCACAGGCTACTTGTATCTTGTATGTTACCTGCTCACCCTAACCCTAACTACTCCAGGCATGGGCTTGGTTACCATATGCTATACATCACTCTCCTATCTACCATCCAAACTGCCCCCTACCAGACTAGGGTACCCCGGCACATCTTACACATCCATGACATCTTCCTCTCCACATACATAAATATGATTCCTTGCAGTAATCAAATAGTTTAATAACCATGCCAGAGAAGTACAGGTATGAGTACAAGGTGGAGTTGTGCTATATGCTCAAGGCAGATATCATGGAGTGAGTTGTTCACATTCTACTCAAAGGGTGCTGTGCACTTCACTTGCTTCAAGGATGCTGCTATAAGCAAGGCTAATAACGATGAGGCAAAGGCACTGCTTGATGCTCTTGAGAATGAACTAAAGATGATAGTTGCATACAAAGGTTATATTACAATGGTTAAGAACGATGATGCAAAGAGACTGCTGGAGGAGAATGAGAAGGATGCTGAAAAGCATGCTGCTCTATTAACAAAGCTTATAGATAGGCATGTGATGCAGCAGGGCTAACCTTAACCCTGTCAGTAATTCTTCTCTATTCACTACGTGTAACTTTTGCGACTATTGCTATTGCTACTACTACTGCTATTGCTATTGCTCTTACTCTTCCAAGCCTTGGGATACGTGTTTGGCTTCATAATAACACGCTTGAGCGTGAATGCTATGCCTTTATCAGCCTCAGCAATCTCATATGCAGACATCATAGCCTCTGCAAGAGCAACAAGTTCTCCCTTCAAGGTGTATATTCCAACAAGATCGCCCTTCTGTAGATCCTTGGATACCTTCAGAACCCCTGGCACTGCCAACTGTGCACCATGGCATATAGAGTCTACAGCACTATCCCTTACCACTACAGCCTTTACATGCATCAAAGCATACTCTATAGGCTTGATCATCCTCCTCAACTTCTCCTCCTCGCCCTTCTCCCTCCATAGCATGTATGCATCGTAGAGGTCATGGAGCCTAACCATATCATCCTCACCAAGCATGCTAACCCTACTCCTCCTCAACTCTACCATGCTTGCACCAGAGCCTAGCACTTCCCCTATATCGTATATCAACTTCCTAACGTATGTTCCTGCTTGGCATAGCACCCTGAGCAGGAGTAACCTACCATGCTCCTCAACCACCTCCAACTCGTATATCCTCCTTACCCTAACCTCCCTCTTCACAGATGACCTCTGAGGGGGCCTCTGGTATATATCGCCTATGAACATGCTTATGACATCATGGAGCATCTTGCTAGGCACAGTTGCATGCAGTCTTGCTATTGCATAGTACTCCTTTGGTCCAAGGAGTAGTACTGTTAATGCCTTGGTTGCCTCCCCAAGCCCTATAGGAAGCAAGCCAGTTGTTGGAGGGTCTAGTGTACCACTATGCCCTGCACTCTCTACTGCAAGGATCCTCTTAACCCATGCAACCACCTCATGGCTAGTTGGTCCCGCTGGTTTATCAAGTGCTATTAGACCATAGTCTAGTAGTACATCTATAGGCCTAGAGAATGGATAGTAACCATAACACTCATCTGTAACATCATCATCTATGCTAACAAGATCGTTGAGTTGAGGTAAGTTGCTATTGCATATCATATCTTACCCATATCCTTGATTAGATGCTCTACTATATTACATGCTATATCTATAACGCTCTCTGCCTTGAGATGATCTGTGTTTATAACAAAGTCAAATACATCTATATCCTTGCATAGATCGATGTTGTAGAGTCTCTTGTAAAGGCTCTTGTTCCTCTCATCCCTTACTGTTACTATCCTTAGAGCCTCTTCATATTGTATGGAATCTCTAGCAGCCATCCTCTCAGCCCTCCTCTCCCTAGAGCCTTTGAGGAGTATCTTTATTGCTTCGCCATCTATGAGCCATGGTAATGTGTAACTTGTAACCACAACACCCCCACTCTTAACCAATCTGATGAGGTAATCATCAACATGCTTATCGAACTCTGGATTGGATTCCCTCTCCTCAAGGAACATTATACCATGCTCCTTATCCCACCAATCACTTCCAGAGTGCATGTAACCCCTTGCTATAGCCAACTCCTTCAATATATCCCCTCCAGAGTAGTAGCGTAGATTGAACCTATCTGCTAGTGCCTTTGCTACAGTGGTCTTACCTACGGCAGGTAGACCAGATACCACTATGGATAACCTCGCCCCCATACCCTGAACTGGTGTTTGAGCAATATCTAATTTACTCTTGCTCTTTGTTTGCTTGTTTGCATACTCCCTGTGATGATCAGTTGATGCTCATCTCAGTTCTAGTTATCTTCATCACTATGCCAGAGAATGCTATTGATGCTATTGCATACCATGCCCAGAGCAGTACTTCATTCTCTGCTGTGCATGATGGTACCCTCTCCTGAACCTTGCTCTCAAGGTTTGCGTTAAGTATACTGTATGCTGTAAGTATCCTATCTCTAGCAGTTATATACTGCCCTGCATCAACCAACTCCCTAGCCTCCTTTGTAAGTGAGGTTATCTGATCCCTTATCAAAGGGTTCTGTATAGCCTCTGCATGCTTGTTTATCTCCTCAGTTATGCTGTTAACATCCTTGACTATCATACCTTTTGTGCATGTTATTGGAAGTAGATCACCAACTATGTTGAGTGAGATTGGAGATATGGCAACTGTATGCCCAAATACCTGAGGGAGTACAGCCCACCATATTATGAGCATGGGTATCATGAAGACCATCATAGGCCTAAAGTTCATCTGCATAACCTCCATGTTGAGTCTGTTCATGTACTCCTGCTTGCCCCTCAACTTCTCTATCCTATCTTTATCCTGCTTCCTTATAGCATCCATGTACTCCCTCCTCCAATCATTAACCTCCTTCATCATCCTCCTCAACTTCTGCATATCAACCATCTTGAGTCTGAGCAGTGCATAGAAGAACTGCAATGCTATTGCTATTACACTTACTAGGATGGAAGCAGTAAGCATATTAGTTATGTATGGGTGTGCAGATGCTTGAGGTGCAAACTGTAACGGTAATGATAGTATGGATGGTAATGATAGTAATGATGATAAAGATGATGAGTAGTGCAATGACTGCAAAATATATGTAAATATAAGATTAAGCTCAACGATCATGCTAGTCATCTAACCCTCCTATCAGCAAGTAGATTTGCTAACTCGTTGGATGCTTCATCAACCTTGCCTTCTCTATTCATGACTATTGCAAATGGTGCCCCAGTTAGTATTGAGCATGAGGCAAGCATTATCTTTGCTATCTCCAACTCATGTGCTATCTCAGCCTCATCAACAAGGTCCCTCTGCCTTGTCTTATCATTAATCCTCCTACTCAATATCTCCCTAGGCTCTGCAGCAACAAGGATCAAGTTTGTTGGCTTGAGTAGGTTAAGAAGGTGGAATGGCAAGCCAGGGTAGTAACCCTCTTTAGTGCTTATGAAGAGATGCGTATCTATAATTATCACATCATCCTTCATGTTTGATATCTTCACTGCAGCATTCTCTTGCAACCTTCGTTGATCCTCAACACTCAACCTGCGCATCTCATCCCTATGCTTTACACCCATCTTCATTGCCTCTTCAAACATAACAGTACCAAATACAACAAGTCTAGCATTTAAACCCTGAGCATTGAGCATCTCCACAGCCCTAGTTATCACTGTTGTCTTCCCAACTCCTGGTATCCCTACCACTATTGCACGTTTGTTATTTATTATGCTACTTCCTTCCAAGGAGCGCACTCAACCTTGGCATGTAAACATCAATCTGCTCCCTCAGCAACAGGTTGTAGTAGTTGATCAGTATATCTACCATGAGCAGTAATCCTGTGCCAGTACCAAACGCACCTAGCACATCACTACCCCCAGCAAGGAAGCCTAGGAAGAGCGAACTCATGAGCGTTACTGATGGTATGTAACGCTTCAATAACATCTCTATGGATGACTCTACCCTCCTGAACCCTGGGACCTGTACATCTGCATCTATGAGGCTGCTTGCTGCTGCCTTGGGTGATAATCCTCCCAACTCTATCCATAATCTGCCAAAGAGCACAACTATACCTGTAAGTATCAGCACGTAAGCAACAGCATGCAATGGTTCAGATATTGCAGTCTCTATACCCCTTGTTGGGATGAGGAACTTGACTATGCCTCCTATTGGGGTTGTGGGATTCTGAGGATCAAACATGGCTATCCAGTTGAACTCTTCCCTGTTATTCAATGGGTTGTAGTTTGCCCAGAATAGTTGGCTCATGAATACAAGGTTAGCGATAAGTGCAGATGCAAGTATGACTGGAACGTTTGATACGTACATGAACTTTATTGGGTAGGAGGCTGTGAACCCTCTAAACCTGCTGGAGACTATGGGTATCTCAATCTTCATACCTTGTGTGAATAGGAGGAGTGCTATTATTGCTATAGTTACTAACAGGCCTATTATGTTTGGTAACTGACCTAACCTTAACAATGCATACACTATATCAAAGTTACCACTAGAAGCCATCTGTATTAGCATGGGGAATACACCAAATGGCAGGCCATCCTGTGCAGTTACAGGGCTGAACATGTGCCAGAGCACGCTCTGTGCTACCCCAGCCATTATGAAGAGGCTTATCCCACTCCCTAGACCCCAGCCCTTCTGCACCATCTCATCAAGGAACATAACTATCAAACTTGCACCTATCAGTTGCCCTATTATCACCATGGTAACATCCTGAGGCATCTTGTAAACCATGGATCCATATATTGCTCCCTCAACTATTATCACTATTATTGTAACAAGTTTGGTTGCTGAGGTGAACAATGCTCTATCCTCAGGGTTCTTGAAGTCCAACTTGAATATCTCTGCACCCTTGAGTAACTGCATCAGCAATCCAGCAGTTACTATAGGTCCTATACCAAGTTCTATCAACGTACCTTGTTGTGATGCAAATATAACCCTGAATGCAGCGAATGGGTCGAATGGGCTTGTAGGTGCACCGTAGAGAGGAATCTGCCCCATCACAAGGTAGACTAGGAGTGCTAACCCACTCCATACGAACTTCTGGGTAAGGGTTAACTTCTTCTTTGGTTTTGGTATCTGAGGCAGGTATACTGAAGCCTTGTCAACTATACTCCTGAAGCTTATGCCAGTAGGCTTTAGCATAGGATGATCTCACCACCAACGCTTGTAACCTTACTCCTTGCTGATTCTGTACATGCCTTAACTATTACACTGTAAGCACCCTTAACATTACCAGAGCCAAGTAACTTATCATAACCTAATGAGTTTAGATCTATAACCTTCTTACCATTGCCATCATTATCAACCCTACCATATTTGAGGAAGAGATCATCTAGGCTACCAACATTTATCCAATGCTTTACTCTCTTACTGGTTGGGTTATGGAACCCATGTTTGCCGAAGTACTTACCTTCCATGAGCACTGCTTGGGTCCACTTGTGCTTATGCAAGCCAACCTTCCTGTAACCCTTCTTTCCTGTATCCCTATGCTGGCCTATCTGCCCCCATCCATGGGTCCTTGAGCCTCTCAACCTCCTAACCTTTCTGAGCCTAGTTGCCACACATTACCAGATGAGGAGGCGTTAATTAAGCCTTGCTGAACCTCTAAGTGATGGAATTAGACATGGTTGAATGATGGTTGAATGATGGTTGAATGATGGTTGAATGATAGATAGGCTAGAGGATATGCTTTGGGGAGTGATGTTGAAAAGGTTCTACTAGATGCAAGGTTAACATAGTTCTTCTATATGATATAACTGGTTGATGATGATATGGTATGAATACAAGAGGAAATATTCTTAATCCAAGCAAAGTAAGTCTGGCATGGAGTAAGAGGATGGCTAGATTGATTATAGTATGTGGTTTGCTATACACCACATAAATCCATTATATCTCTTACCATAAATACATCAAATTATTGTTGCTAGACTGGGTATTATTGATCTACTTGAATCATTCCTGAATTATGATGGTGTTGTTATACCATCCTACTGGCAAGTTCTAGCAGCTCCTTGTTATCCCCTAATATGCCACCATCGCTGTACATATGTTTGCTGCTCCTTTTGAATCCTCCTTTGGGAGGGGCTAGTGTAAACCAAGGCTTAACACCAACTCTTGATAAGACAACCTTATCACTTGCAAGGGCCTCTGCAAACTCATCTATGTTTGAGAACCCAAGCCTAGTTACATCCCCATCCTTATACTTGCCTCTCTTCTCAAGCAACTGCTTTACAAACCCAGCATCAACCTTACACCATGCTACATAATCCTTGACAGTCCTAAGCATCCCTATGTAAGGCTCCTGCTCAGGTACTATGGTTGCATTGAACCTTCTCTTAAGGTTGAGGAGTGCTAGCGTATGTCTTGCCCAGTATGGTACGTTTACTGTGCCTCTCATCCTTATAACGAGGTAAGCCATACTTATATAACACACCTCTTCCTTCAACCTATGCTGTATGTATTCCTTAACGCATTATACACTGCAAGAGCGGTAGAGGACATTGTACTTGTGGAGCCAAAGGTTCTTGTCCATGCATCCCTTATTCCTGCAAGTCTTAGCATAGTTGTTATATTTGCTCCTGCTACAAGCCCAAGACCTCTAGGCCCAGGGATGATCTCTATCTTAACGCTCCCTCCCTTGCCAACTACCTTGAATGGTACTGAGTGCTGTACGTTGCATCTACACTCCCAACTACCACATCCAAGTTTTACTGGAATTATGTTGAGCATGGAATTCCTAGTTGCCTTGTCTATTGCAAGCCTCATCTGTGAAGCCTTTCCCCTCCCTATACCAAACCAGCCATGCTCATCTCCACATGCAACTATTGCACTGAACCTTGTGAGTTCTCCAGCATCTGTCTGCTTCTGCACAACACCAACATGCACAACCTCGCTCTTCAGATCTGGGAGTAGCATCTTCACTATCTCTGGCTCCCTAACTCTGTAGCCTTGCTCGAAGATCTGCTCCAGAGTAGTTATCTGCTTGTTTGCCACATAGACACCTACCTTTGTTCTAGGCACCCATCCCTCTAAATCCTTGCCCTCCCCTTCCCTGCTTGTATGCCCACTCTCTGAATACATACCCATATCAATCACCACCCTCTCTCATTATATTATCCTTCACCTCGTTGAAGTGCTTAACATAATCCTCTGGTCTCAAACCTCTAGCAAGTATTCTTGAGAAGATCCTTGAGTAGAGTTCTTCATCCTCCTTCTTGAGCATCTCTGCGTAATCTGCTATATGCTTGCCAGTTATCCTATCCTCATCTGGTAGAGCATCCTCACCAACTGGAACATCCAACCCTGCATCTATGATCCCTTTGGTACATGCTCCTATCCTAGAGGAGAAGCCTCTCAATCCTGTATATATTATGCAACCATCTATACCTGCAGCCTTGGCCTTCTTCCCAGCAAGTAGACCTGTGAGATAGCATGCTGGAGTACATTTGCTAGAACCCTTCCACCCATACTTGAGAAGTTCTCTGCTATGCGTAGATGCTAACACAACATCACCATTTATTGATGCCCTGCTTATCTGAACCATGATATTCTCATTACTTATCCTTATAGTTGCAAATACATGCTTACCTAGCAGTATAGCCTTCCTCTTCCTGTAATCTGTTCTACCCTCCCTTATGCGTTTGAGTGTCTGTATGTAGTTCAACCCTTGCTAGGATGGATTTGAGCATTTATAAATCTTCAGCAGGTGCATCTGCTAAAGGGGAAGGAAGAAAAAAGGAAGTGGGGATGGATAGCCTAGGCTACCTCATGGTTGCATGTGCAAGGTAAGTGGGTAAACCTAGGATATCCTGCTTACCTATTCTTCTATTCTTGCTTCTATGCTACTTGCTACCATCTACATCCTTCCATAGCATAGAGAAGAGTACTACTATTGACTCTATGAGTGCTGTTGAATCTGTCCATAGTGCTGCTGTCTCATTCTTGTTCCTCTCCCTTATTACATGGACCATCTCTTTCCTATCCTTTATCACAACCAGTGGAAAACTATTCTCTATCCTCCTTACATTACTCAAGCCTACATCCATGAATACAGAAGCCATGTTTGGGGATATGTTGCTTATTATCTTCACATTGCTGCACTTTGCTATTAAATCCATTATACTATAGTTGTACAGCCTTAAGGCATCGACCTCATTGCATATTATCAGCAGTTCGCCTGCATCAGCAACCATACTGCTTATCCTTGTGTATATATTATCCCTACCTTCAAGTATCTGAAACTTATCCCTATCATCACATGGGTTCTTTGCGAACTCTGGCAGGCTCTTCCATGTTTGTAGTATCTCCTCCCTTCTCCTATCGAACTCCTTCAAGCGCTCCATACTTACATTTATCATCGTCTTCAATAGATCGTTAAACTCAACCGCTGTATACCTAACTGGATGCTCCATAGTTGCTATAACAAGCCCTTTACTCTGCAACCTGTTAAGTATCTGATATGTCTCAGTCCTTGGTATGCCTATACTCTCTGCTATCTCTATGGCCTTCCTGTAGCCAGTCTTTGCAAGGTACACATAAACCTTGGCTTCGTTTAACGTCAAGCCTAGGTCCAACAGCACCCTGATTATCTTCTCTATAGGCTCCTTGTACTCATCGTTGCTGAAGAGCATGAACATGCCTGTCATCATCCCCTTGCCTACACCCCCTTACTCTTGCCTATTCCATCTGCAGCAC
>Ga0105160_1000118_pt1 | contig 40081 bp, 43 predicted proteins | sample GXS110809BmetaG_FD_89591 | JGI IMG/M metagenome (GOLD analysis project Ga0105160, IMG submission 89591) | Hot spring microbial communities from Gongxiaoshe hot spring, China to study Microbial Dark Matter (Phase II) - GXS 110809B | ecosystem: Environmental > Aquatic > Thermal springs > Hot...
CAGATAAGGAGGGCAGCGGCTCCCTCTTCTACTGCTTTACGAATAGCCTCTCCTTTAACTTCTACCAAGTCTTGGGCTATGAGGCGCTGGTGGGAATCGGCCCCGCCCCCCATGAAGAAGAGGTCTATTTCAGAGGGATCGACCTTATCGCCCATCTCTAAGGCCTTCACCTGGGCATCTATCTCCCGCCATCGGCACCGTTGCAGTAGGCAGATGATGTTTCCCCGGTCGCCATACTGGCTCATGATGCTTGGATAGAGATAGCCTATGGTGAGGCGCAACGCTATACCTCCCAGAAGGGTGGCAGATGCCCCCGGCGTACCAGCTCCTCCCTTAGTTCCCACATAGCGGTGTAGGTTGGTACTATGTAGAAGCGTCCTCCAGGGGGCGTTTGTTCCAGCGCTAGGTCTAGGGCCCTGTGTAGATCCTTTGCTACGTGCAGCACTACCGGGTTGCTCTGGTCTTGGAGGAGGTGGGCATATTTCAGGCGCAGGGCCAGATCGTAGGCGCGCAGGCCCCCCACCACGATCCAGCTAATTTTCCCCTTCAGCCTCTCCATATCTACATCCCAGATCCAGGAGACGTCGCGGCCATCGGGGATGTTGTCGTTGAGGGCGAGGAGAAGGCCAGCTTTCCCATCTTCTTGAGACAAGATGGTGTTTAGGACCTGATGGACGCCGCTAGGGTTCTTGACCAGGGCCAGAAGGGCCTCTTTTTGGCCTACCTTGAACCTCTCCATACGGCCGAAGGCCGCCCCCACCCGCGCCATAGCTTTCTCAAAAGGCTCCGCCTCTACTCCTAAGGCGAAGGCGGCGGCAGATGCGGCGAGGACGTTGTATACGTTGTGAAGTCCAGGCAAAGGCACCCTGAAGGTCTTAGGGCCATAAGGGGTCACTAAATCTACACAGCTTCCTTCGAGCCCCCCTAACTGTACCCGCCAGGCCAACACCTTGGGATCGGGCCTACGCCAACCACAGGCAGTGCAGGCATAGTGGCCCAGATGGCTGTAGAAGGAAGCGCTGTACATGAGGTCTACTGAGCAACGGGGGCATCTGCGAGAGTCAGCGGCATGCTCTAACCCCTTTTGCCCCAATTGCACCTCTTCTATCCCGTAATAGATGACTGGGTTGGCGACCGTCTCCCCCAAGTAGGCCACTAAGGGGTCGTCGGCGTTGAGGGCGAGAACAGTTTTAGGCGGCAAATGGGCTAGTGCTTCTTGCCATAAACTGGCCACAAAGTCCACCTCAAAGTAACGGTCTAGCTGGTCGCGAAAAAGGTTGGTGATGACGACGATGCGAGGCTGAAGCTGGGCCAGGGCCTCAGGGAATGCCCCTTCATCCACTTCGAATAGGCCAATGGCAGCGTTCGGCAAGCGGTAATGGCCCCATACGTTGGCATAGCTAAGGAGAGCTGTAGCTATACCCCTGGCTAGGTTGGCCCCCTCACGGTTGGTAATGGGCATAAGGCCTACTTGCCTAAGCGCCTCGGCAAGGACACGGGTAGTAGTGGTCTTACCGTTAGTCCCCGTGACAAGAAGGGAGCCGTTGGGAATGGCTTGGCCCAAATCACCGATGAGAGGGCGATATAAGTATAGGGCTATAAGACCTGGCAAGGTGGTGCCGCCGTGGCCTAACCGGCGAAGTAGCCACCTTACACCCTTACCAACGTTGACCGCCAAGGCGCGGGCAGGACTGACGGAAGAAAGCATGACGGCCTAAGGGGGCTTTTGGGCTATCAGGGAGATCCAGTAAGGCCTAACGATGAGGTCGATAATGTGGCACTGCTCCAGGAAGGGTAGGGAGCGCACCCGCTCTATGAAGCGCTGGCTGGCAGAATGGGCAGATATGTCAAGGAGAATCTCTTGGTCGTAGTAGTCGGTCATCTTGAGGACCTTCATCCCTTGCTTTAGCAGCCAACTGAGGACGTCCTTCAGACGGAAGTGGTTCTCCCACACGTGGAGGAACTCGTCTACCACCCAGTCGTCGTCGTTCAGGTCGACGGGTGGGGCAGTGTAGTAGTTCTTGAAGTTCCGGTCTCCCTGGGCCCACTCCCTCACCACTGGGATCTTCTTCTCGAAATCGAAAAGGTCGTACCCTCTGGTAAGGGTTTGGATGATCTCCTGCTGGATGCGCCTCTCCCAGTTACCGTAGTAGCCGTAGACGCCGATCCGTATAAAGCCGCCTGGCTTTAGGGCACGGCACAGGCGCCTGATCCCCTCCTGGGGGTCAGGCAGATGGTGGATGGTGCCCCAAGAGAGGATGTAGTCGAATCTCTCCCTATCTTCCATCTCCATGATGTCCTGGATGTAGCACTGGGCGTTGGTGATCCCTTCTTCCCTTAAAGTCCTGTTGGCCCTCTCTACTGATGCCGGCGATATGTCATAGCCTATGAATTGGGTCTCGGGGAAGGTCTCAGCGTAGTCTAGGAGCATGAGGCCAGTGCCACAAGCTATGTCTCCAAATAATTTGCCGCGGGGATCCATACCCACCTCGGCGAAGAACCGCTGCATATATGCTACGTGCCTGTGATAGCTATGTTTGCGCTGCAAGGTGGGGAAGGGGTGGCGATGATACATCTCGCGGACGTTATGTACTACCTCTTCCCTCTTTATAGCCTTCTTGTCCATAGCCTGTAGCCTGCTCTAGGCTTAAGGGTCGCCCGGAGGGCTCCTTCTCTGACCGCGGTGCTAGGCACCGTTTTTAACCCTACCATCCTGTGGTGTCTCTGTCCATGGGCTAGGCTTATCATGGGGCGTGATTCAGCCCACCTTTTGCCTTACAATGCCTGAGACAGAGAGCGCAGAGGTGAAAGTATGGCTCGGGAGTGCCTTTTCTGCAATATGGCCCAGGGGAAGGTGCCGGTGGAGAAGCTGTATGAGGACGAGCTCGTCTTCTCCATCCGTGACATTCATCCGCGGGCCCCTGTGCACTTCATGGTCATTCCTAAGGAGCATATCCCTACAGCTCAGGAGATCACCGAGAATCATGGCTCTCTCCTAGCCCGTATGGTGACGGTGGCCAACATGGTAGCCCGCCAAGAGGGCATCGCCGATTCGGGTTATCGGCTGGTAGTTAACGTTAGGGAATACGGCGGCCAGGCGATTTACCATCTCCATATGCATGTCCTGGGTGGGCGCCGACTGGGGCCCGAGGGCTGAGTGCCAGCCCCATCTTTTATTTAGAGGCCATCTACCGTTAGGGTGGGCCAGGGATGGAGCCTCACCTGGCCTTGGAATTGCTAGTAGCTGCCTTTTCGGCCTTCAATGCCTTATACTTTCTTGTCTACGTCCTGGGGGCGAAGGAGAAGGCACCTTATCGGATAGCGGCTGCTGCCCTTCTGTTGGTCTGCTTGGGGCCGCTGGTGGAAAGCGCCTTTTCCATAGTTGTCAGACCGTCCTATAGCTGGTGGCCCCAAATACGGGTCCCCACCTTATTAGGCATGGGAGCCATATCTCTCCTGATCTTAAGGCGTACCTTCAGTCTTCGAACGTGAGGGGAGGGGGTATGATGGCAGCTCTTATGGAGGTGGCAGTGGAGACAGGGCGATGGGACGTAGTGGCCCTCTGTCTGGCTCTGGGTGTAGCAGAGGTCGCTTCCCGTCTACCACGAGAGTCCCTGGTAGCCATGCTGGCCCTCCTGGAGGAGGAAGAAGCTCCATGAAAGGCAGAAGGGGGAGCACGCATCGACAGCTGGACAACTTCTACGCTGAGGCCCTCACGGAAGCGGAGAGGCTAGAGCTGCCCAAGGCCCAAGAAGTGGAGGGCTTAGACCAGGAGATAGCAGTCTTGCGGGTGAGGCTTAAGAGGGCGCTAATGGACAACCCTCAAGACCTAGCCCTTATCGCCAAGGGGGTTGATATGCTGGTGAAGGCCGTATCGGCACGCTACAAGCTCTCACCCAAGGCGAGGCGTGATCTGGCCGACAATCTGGCCAACCTGGTGGAGAACTTAGGCCAGCTCTTGGAGGGATCCTCCAGTGGGTAGACTTGAAAAGGCCCTAAGACGCCTCCTCGCCCTTAGAAGGGGCTACAGGGTTTCTTTAGGGGTCGTTCCTTTGGAGGCGAGGCTACAGCGCCTCGAGGAGGAAGTGCGAGAGATTAAGGGACGCATAAATGGCCTCATATTTGTGGTGTTGGGGGCGGTCATAGCTCAGCTCCTCCTGCGGCTGCTAGGGTGACGATGTTATTATGGACTTGGCCGATGGCCCCCTTCCTATGACTGTATCACTGCCCCCTCAAGTGGTGAGAGAGTTTCAAGAGGTAGGGCGCCTCCTTTGGGAGGCTGGGCTAGTCTCCTTCCATGGGGGAAACATGAGCGTCCGCCTGCCCGAGGGTCTAATAGTGGTGACCCGGCATGGGGCCATGTTGGGGCGCCTAGAGGCGCAAGACCTGATGATACTGGGTGCGGAAGGAGAGCCTTCTTGGGACACTCCTATCCACCAGGCCATATACTCAGTTACCCAGGCTGGGGCAGTATTGCATGCCCACCCCGTACACGCCGTGGCCCTCTCCTATGGGCGGAGGGAGCTAAGGCCCCAAGACTTAGAAGGGCGCCATCATCTTGGAGAGATGGTGCCCGTGGTGCCAAAGGGCGATCACGTACCTCAGGCTCTAGCCGTTCACCCGGTAGCTATATGGGAGGGTCACGGCTGCTATGCCCGCGGAGACGACCTTTGGCAGGCCCTCAAGTACGCCAGCGTCCTCGAGGAGAGTGCCCGCATCTTGTGGCTTAGGCAGGCCTTTCCCTAATGGGACTACTCTAGGCCCAGTCGAGAGAGGCCCTCTTCGTCCAGCCCTAAGTAGTGGCCCACTTCGTGAAGGATGGTGGTGCGCAGCTCTTGTACTAGCTCCGCTTCATCTGAGGCGGCGCGCTCGTGGGGCTCCTGGAAGATAACTATCTGGTCGGGCAAAACGAGGGTGTAACCGGCCCCTCGCTGGGGGAGGGGAGTGCCTAGGTATAGCCCAAAGAGGGGCTCCCCTGGCCCTACCCCAGCCCGTTGCCGCTCCCAGCTGTTGGGGCGCCACCTGACCACGATGTCCACGTTCTGCAGCGCCTCCTGTATCTCCTGGGGGAGGCCCTTTATAGCCTCCTTCACGAGGCGGCGGAACCTAATAGGGCTCATGCGCCTCCTGGCCATACCTATTGCCTAAGGACGAAAGCCCCCCTCGTTACCCCCAAGAAGACATCCCGTACAATAGGGGCAGCTTGCCTAGCGCTTGAAGTTCCTCGCTCCAGGCTGGAGAGGACGAGGAGACCAGGATTCGTCTGTGGGCCGTAGGCCACGAAGAAGACATGGTCATAACCGAAGGCCATATCTTCGGCCTGGCCCGACTTGCCCACTACATCTAGCCCTGTCCCTGCAAACACTGAATAAGTGGTGCCGCCAGGGTTCTGGGTCACCAAGCGCAGGCCCTCTTGGATGGCTGCCATGGTAGTGGGGGAGATAGGGAGCCGGCCTATCTCCTCGGCAAAGAACTCTTCCACTATGTGGCCTTCGCTATCGGTTAGCTTAAGGACCAGGAGGGGCTTACGTAAAATTCCCCCTGCTGCTAAAGCTGAGTAGGCGTTAGCCACCTGTATGGGGGTGGCCAAGAGAAACCCCTGCCCGATGCTTAGGTTCACTGTGTCGCCTGTATACCATGGCTCTCCCAGCGTTGCCTCTTTCCACTGCGGATCAGGTACCAGGCCGGGGGCCTCCGGCAGGCCTAGACCTGTGGGCGCCCCAAACCCGAAGGCGCGGGCAAACTGAGGCAAGATGTTAGGATCTATGTAATCCAGAGTGAGCCCTATCTGATAGAAGACCGGATTACATGAGGCCATAAGACCTTCAGCCGGCGTCAAAAGGCCCCTATCTACGCTCTGCCAGTTACGCTTGGGATAATTGGGGCCTAGGCCATACCAGACAGGCGGGCAAGGTAGGCGCGACTGAGCAGTATAGCCCCCCCTCTCCAGCCCTGCCGCCATGGTAACCACCTTGAAGACGGAGCCTGTGGGATAGGCGGCCATGAGAGCCCTGTTCAGGAAAGGCTGTGAGGGATCGTTCAACAGGGACTCGGCCTCCGCACGGGAAAGCCTGTCGATAAAAACGTTGGGATCGAAGCGAGGGTAAGAGGCGAGGGCGAGGACGAAATTCTCCCTGGGGTTCATCACTATGACGGCGCCTGCTTCCCTGCCCAGGGCCCTCTCTGCCAGCCTTTGCACATCGATGTCTAAAGTGAGGTGGACGTCGAGGCCACGTTTGGGTTCTTTGTGGGCAATGATTGTTCCCATCTGTCCATTGGCCTTGACTATGGCTAGGGTTCCTCCCTTCTCCCCGGCTAACTCCTTCTGGAATCGTCCCTCTATCCCTGCAGCTCCTACCAGGTCGCCAGGGCGATAGCCGTGCCCTTTAAGCCTCTCCAGTTCCTCAGGGCTGATCTCCATAAGATGGCCTATGACGTGGGAGGCCGAGTCGCCGTAGGGGTAAGTTCGTCTTATCTCCTTTCGCACCACTACCCCTAAGTCGATAAGTCGGTAGAAGGGCTCCAGGGCTTCGTCTGTAGTGTTGTAAGGGAGATAAGCGATGGGTACGAAGTAGTACTCTGGGGCATTGGTAGCCATTAACTCCCTGACACGGGCGATGCTCATGTTGAGGGTGCTGGCCAAGGCGGCAGCTGTGGCCTCCCTATCGCTGACGAGTTGGGGGACTATGCCTACTACCGGGACATGGGCGTCTACGGCGAGGGGACGCCCCCTACTATCGTAGATGGTTCCCCGAGGCGGATCTTTGATGAACAAGCGTATTCGGTCCCCATAGTCGAGCCCGGGTGCTAGGGTGGAAGGGGCCCAAGCGATTCTCCACCTCCCTCGTGAAGGGCTTTCCTTCTGGAGGTGGAGTTGTCCCTCTACGGTCACGTCGCCGAAGAAGGTTGTGTGCAATACCAGGCGAAAGGGCACGGTGGGGCCCTCTTCGGGTTCCCCCATGTGGATCTCTATGGAAGTGGCGGTAGACTCCTCAACCAGCTCTTTATGTAGGGCCACAAACTCCTCTTTACGTATGCCGAGTTGGGCCTCTGGCGATATTAGGTCATACATGGCGTCGTAGCGGCCCTGTTGCCAGAGGGTCAAAAATGTGTCGGCTATTGCCATGGGGTCATCTTCAGGTATGTTGATAGGGGCCTGGGTTTTGGCGTTGCAGGCTGTAAGGGCTATCGCCAGAAAGGTTATCAGAAGGAGTGCCGCTCTCATTCCCGTCCTCGGTTTACACCCTTTGGTTTCGCTGGGCAAGGGGATGATCTATAATCGCCAGGTGAACATGCATCTTGTTGAGCTGCTTCGGGCCCGGTGGTTCTGGTATGCCCCGGTGTTGGGCTTGTTTATTGGGAGCGGATACGCCTTGGGTATGAGGGGGGACCAGCTCTGGTCCCTGGGGATATTTGCGGCAGCCATCGGCGGCTCCCTCCTTTACTGGGAGAGAAGGCTTTTGTTTGTCTTCGTGGGGGTGGGGCTCTTGATGGCGGCCGGCTTGCTTACGGTAGAAGGGTTCGTGCAGGCGGCAGGGCTGGACATTGTTGCCTTTCTTTTGGGGATGATGCTGGTAATAGGCTACCTGGAGGAAAACTGGTTTTTCGATCGTATCATCAGGGCGCTGGTAGATATGGCGGGGCCGCGACCGTTGTTAGTTGTGACCATCCTTTTGGCAGCGTCCTTTGTGCTCTCAGCGCTAGTCAATGAGGTGACATCAATAGTCATTCTTCTTGCGGCCCTATTCCACCTGACAGATAGGCTGGAAGTAAGGCCCTGGCCTTTCATAATGGCCCTCGTGTTTGCCACAAACATAGGCAGTGCGGCGACGGTGGTGGGAAATCCGGTAGGAATGATGATAGCCCTGCGTTCAGGCCTGGGTTTTATAGACTTCTTAAGATGGGCGTCTCCCTTGGCCTTGGCAGCCTTCCTGGTGTTGGCAGCGGTCCTTTTCTGGAAGTTGCAAGGGCCCCTAAAAGAGCTGAAGGTAGCCATGGAGGTGACCACCGTCAGGGTCCAAGATCCTCCTGGGCTCTTCGCTCCTGATATGAGATTGCCGTGGGTGATCTTTGGGGCTACGATGGTGGCCTTGGCCCTTCATTCTCCCCTAGAACATGCCCTTGGGCTGCAGAAGAACTCTATGCTTTTGGCGGTGGCCTTGGTAGGAGGAGGGGTGAGCCTCTTGCTGGCAGGCCCAAGGGCGCGGGAACTTCTGGAGAGGCGCGTGGAGTGGTCGGCCTTGGTCTTTTTCCTTTTGCTTTTCGCATCGGTGGGGACGTTGAAGACCACAGGGGCGATGTCGGTCCTTACGGAACGCGTAAGGGAATGGTCTAGAGACGATCCCACGGCCCTCCTCTTTTTATTGTCAGGGATTGCCGGCTTCATAACTGCCCTGATGGACAATGTGCTGGCGGTAGCTACTTTTATCCCCGTCGTTCAAGCTTTAGAGGGTGAAGGCTTGGGCGTTCTGCCTCTGTGGTGGGGCCTCCTATTTGGGGCCACTATATTGGGGAACTTGACGGTCATAGGCAGCACGGCCAACATTGTGGCGGCAGGGATGTGGGAGAGGAGAGGGGGCAAGGTGCGTCCCTGGGAGTGGTTGAAGTTAGGGTTTTGGGCCTCGTTACCTCCCTGGGCTTTGGCCATGGGTCTCCTCTATTTACGAGTCCAGCTCACATAGGGCATGTGGTGGCGCTGGCGTGAAGCGTGGGCTACCCTGCTGGGTCATCAGCCATTGGTCTACCTACTTCAGGGTCGAGTTATCTCCCAGATAGGCCAGAACGCCCTCCTTTATACCCTTCTTTTGGTGACGGTAGATAGGACAGGGTCGAGCTTCTTCACTGCCCTGATGGTCGTCTCCCTTACTAGCCCTTCCATCGTTTTAGGGCTTCCGGGTGGGGCGTTAGCTGACGTGATTCCGCCCCGGTGGAGCCTGGTGGGAGGGGCAGTGGCCAGGGTAGCCATTGGTGCCTTAATGGTAGCTAATGCCCAGGACCTCCCCACCTTATACTTGCTAGCCTTCCTGTTTGCGGCGGTGGGACAGGTGGTGGGCCCGGCCGAATCGGCGGTCTTGCCCCTTCTGGTGGAGAATACCTTTCTTGCTAGGGCCAATGCCCTTTTCGTCTTGGTGACCGTCCTTGGCCAGTTGGGTGGGGGTGTGATCCTGGCCCCCTTTCTTTTCAAGCTGTTGGGGCCGAGGGCGGTCATGGTGGTGGTAGCTCTTCTTTACGTATGGCTGGCGATGGTGCTGCTTAGGATTGGGACGATGCCCACGCGCGAGCCCTCCCAGGGGGAGGGCTTGGACACATGGGAGGCCATGCTCCTGGGCTGGCGCATACTTACCGACAACAGGGCGGCATACATGGCCATGGTCCTTATGACGGCGACGATGCTCCTGCTGAAAACGGTGGTGGTTTTAGCACCCCACTACGTGAAGGAGACGCTCAACATTGAGGCAGAAAACGTGGTGTTCGTCATGGTGCCAGCAGCCTTAGGGGCAGGTCTGGCTATTTTGTCCACCCCCCTTATGGGGCGTTTTATCGGGGTAGGGAGGGCAGCTACCGTGGCCTTTGTTATCCTGCTGGCGGGGCTTGTCGCTTTAGGGCTGGTAGTCCAGCTGAGGGACTTTATTCTGGCCCATCTTGACTTGGGCATCAGCTTTATCGAGTCCAGGTTAGGCGTGTCCTCGGTCATCACTCTCACGGTGTTATTGGCGGTGCCGGTGGGCTTGATGGGGACGATGGTGTTAGTGGCTACTAGGACTATTCTCCACCAAGAGGCTCCTCTCCACTCGCAGGCTAGGGTCTTCGCCACCCAGAGCGCCATCGCCGATGGCCTTTCCCTGATACCCACCCTTGCCCTGGGGAGTATCGCTGACTTGGCAGGGGCGCGGTGGGTGTTGCTGGGGACAACCCTGCTGATGGCGTTTGCGGTGGTATACGCCTTGCAGAGGGGCCAGGAAGTGGTAGGTAGGCTACGCCGTTGGGCTGTTCAGTGACATGGGATCCCCTTGCCCTGGAGGCGCAGGCGCCATCTATCGGCGCTGTCTTGGGCGAAGATTCGCTCCAGGAGGCGTCCCAGCTTGCTCCGTGGCGGGGAGGAAGCGGCTACCTGCCAGGAGCCTGGATAGGCTAGCTCAGGGCGTCCTATGGCCTTGGCGAGGGCCTGCCATTGGGCCTCTCTTTCTAGGGCTATGGCGATGTATCCATCGCGGCATCGGTAGCGGCGGCGCACGGCTGAGGCGCTGGTCATAGGAGCTGCCTTTATCGCCAGTTGTGGCTGAAGGCGAAGCGGTGAGGCCCCAGGACGCGCCTGTACAGGGCCTCTACCTGAGCTGCTACCTTTTGCCATCGGTAGGCCTGGGCCCTTCTGGCGGCAGCCTTTCCCATGCTTTGCCTGAGGGAAGCATTGGCTAGGAGGATTCCTATGTAATGGGCAAGGCCTTCTGGCCCCGGAGGCCATACTAGGTACCCCGTCTCCCCATGGGCCACCGTCTCCTGCAGGCCCCCTACCCTGGAGGCTACCACGGGGATCCCGCAGGCCATAGCCTCGATAGCCACCATACCAAAGCTCTCGTGTCGAGAAGGTATGGCGCACACATCGGCGGCATTGTACCAGAGGGGGAGTTGTTCATGGGGTATGGCAGGCCGAAGGGTAAGCCTATCCTCTATCCCCAGTGCCCTTGCTAGGGAGAGGATGCGGTCTCTTGCCCCTTGGTCACGCTCATCGCCCCCTACGATTACTAAGACGGCCCTACTGGGTAAAAGGCGTAGGGCCTTGAGCAGCCAGTCCAGCCCTTTTATAGGTTCTAGCCGGCCCACAAAGAGCACTATGAACTTGTCAGAAGGCAGACTCAGCTGTCTCCTTGCCTCCTGTTGCTCCAATGGACGGAAGAGCTCCGTATCTGCTCCGCAGGGGATCACTTGGAGCCGGTGCCGGGCAACCTCATAGAGACGGTGAAGGATCTCTGCCTCCTGCTGAGTAGAGCAGATGACATAGTCGGCTTCCTGGGCGATAGAGCGTTCCGCCTCTAGGCGGTGGCGAGGTTCATGGCCGCCGGCGCTCATCCTCTTTACTTCCCCCAAGGTGTGGAACATGATGATGTGGGGTATCCCCCACCTGGCCTTCAGCATCTGGCCGGCCCAGCCCGAAAGCCAGTAGTGGCTGTGGATCAGCTGGTATGGCTCTCTCTCTTCTTGGGCGAATTGGGTGATGCCCCTGACAAACTGGGGAAGGTACTGGTAAAGCTCATCTTTTTGGGCCTGCCAGGGGCCAGCCGGCACCCGAATTAGGCGCACCGTTGCCCCTATCCGTTCCACTGGCGACGATTGGGGCGACTCTTGACGGGTGAAGATGTCTAGGTGGTGGCCGTCCTCGCCCAGATAGCGGGCCAGCTCTCGCACGTATACGTTCATGCCACCGCTGTCCCGTGTCCCTGGCAGAGCCAGAGGGGAGGTATGAAAGGAGATGACAGCGATCTTACACATCTGTCCTGGCCTTAGTAAGGGTAAGCCTGTATACCTTTACGTCTCTGGCCCCTAGGGAGTACTTATACGGCTCTGCCCCCCGCAAGAAGTCCACATAACGTAGCCCTTGGGCGATGGCCTCCTTCACCAGCAGTGCCTTAGAGAGGAGACCCACTGCCAGATGGGAATAATCGGGGTCGAAGCCACTATTGTAGAGCTGGAGGGTGTCTTTGGCCATGAAACAGAGGAGGGAGGCCACCCTCTGGCCTTGCAGGCGCAAGAAGTAGAGGCGCGCCGGGGCCAATAGAGCTATCCTTCGGAAGAAGCGCTCCATCTGCTCTGTCATAAACTGGGCCTTCTCTGCTCGGCTTATGCGATGGAGGCGCAGAAAGTCGTCCATGGCCTGTGCCCGCTCTTGGGGCGTGATATGGACTTCCAGCTCTGGTTCGCCTAGGCGGAGGAGACGGCGGAGCTTGCGCTCCAGCTCGTGCCGGTCCTTCCTGGGGAGGGCTGCCAAATACTCCTCCCAGGAAGGTGGTAAGGTCACTTGGGGGCAAACGGCCTCCACCTCTTCGTGGCATAAAAGCCCCATCTTGGGGGCCAGTTGGGGCAACGCCTGGCGGGTATATGAGGCTTCATGCAGGCCCCACAGGATGAACTGCTCCCAAGGCAAAGAGACCAGAGTATTAAGAAGCTGGACTAGTGCCTCTTCCTCTGCCGCTGGGTCTATTATCAGGTCCATGTAATCGAACACCTGAGGGTCGCCGGCCAAACGCATCTCCCTGCCCTGGTCTATAAGAGGCGCGATGGCCAGTGCCTCTTCACCCCTATGGACTGCCAGTAAAGTTAGGGGGGCAGAGGGGGCCAGCTCCTCCTGCCAGGCCTTGATAAAGCCAGGGGAGTAGAAGATGTAAGGCCTGGGATGGCGATTTATTAGGCCCTCCCATGAGGGGGCCCATCTCTCTAGGTCATGCCCTGTTTGAACGGCTTTCATTGGGTTCTGTTACCTTTCACCAAGGCCAAGAATTCAGAGCGAGTAATCCCTCGCTGGCGGAACACTCCCCTTACCGCTGATGTCACAAGCACCGATCCAGGCCTTTTTATGCCCCTCATGGCCATGCATAAGTGCTCTGCCTCAATCACTACGGCAACGCCATGAGGCTTTAGGGCCTCCATGATGGCATCGGCCACTTGGCTGGTCAGACGCTCCTGGAGCTGAGGCCTGCGGGCTAGCACGTCCACTACCCTCGCCAGTTTGCTTGCCCCTACTACCCTCCCTCGGGGGACGTAGCCTACATGGGCGTGGCCAAAAAATGGCAGAAAGTGGTGCTCGCACATGGAGTAGAAGGGGATGTGCCTTAATATGACCATCTCTTCGTGGGCTTCGGGGAAGGTAGGGGAGAGGACGGCGAGGGGGTCTTCTTGGAGGCCAGAGAACATCTCCGCGTAAAGGCGGGCGATACGCTGAGGAGTCTGGGCCAAACCAGGGCGATCAGGGTTCTCCCCTATGGCCTCAATGATGGCACGGACGGCTTTCTCGATAGCCCACAGGTCAACAGGGCGAGTCTGTGGGGTGTTCAAGGCCTCTCTCCTAGGAGGAGATTATATCAGGTGGTATCTACCTTAGGCCTAGGGCCTCTTCTATGGCCCCAATTCGGGCTTCTACTTCTACGATGCGGGCAGGGAGTGACTGGACGATATCGGGGTCTTTGAGGCCACTACCTGTGATGATGCATACCACTACTTGCCGGCTGAGGTCTTCCTTTTGGGCCAGCTCTAAGAGGCCTGCTAAAGCGGCAGCCGAGGCAGGCTCGGCAAAGATCCCTTCTTCCCTCGCCAGAAGGGCGTAGGCCTCTAAGATCTGTTGGTCGCTTACGGCGTTGATGGCACCCTTGGACTCCTCTTTGGCCTTAAGGGCCAGCTGCCAAGATGCGGGGTTGCCTACCCTTATGGCAGTGGCGATGGTCTGAGGGTTGGCGACGGGTTCGCCTCGGACTATAGGGGCTGCACCCTCGGCCTGAACCCCCATCATGCGGGGTAGCTGGCGGGCATATCCGGCGCGGTGGTATTCTACGAACCCCTGCCAGTAGGCGCTAATGTTGCCTGCATTACCCACAGGTATAAAGACCATGTCTGGGGCCTCTCCCAGCTGGTCTACGATCTCAAAGGCTGCTGTCTTCTGCCCTTCTAAACGGTAGGGGTTGACAGAGTTTACCAGGGCCCAGGGATGACAGGAGGCTAGCTCCCTTGCCAGCCGAAGGGCATCGTCGAAATTGCCGTCCACTGCCACAATGGTGGCGCCGTGGGCTATGGCCTGGGCAAGCTTCCCTCTGGCTATAAAGTTGCGGGGCACAATAACGTAGGCCTTTAAGGCACAATGGGCCGCATAAGCGGCAGCCGAGGCGGCAGTGTTGCCGGTAGAGGCGCAAAGGATCGCTTCCCTCCCCTCCTCCACTGCCTTAGCTACCGCTACCACCATTCCCCGGTCTTTGAAGGAACCGGTGGGATTACACATCTCCATCTTGAAATAGAGCTGAGGGCACCCAATGCGAGGGCCGATGCGCCTGGAAAGCACCAGGGGCGTCTCCCCTTCGCCTAAGGTGATCATGGGCGTTTTCTCCGTAACCGGCAAGAAGGGACGGTAACGCCTTAGTACTCCTAGGTGGGACTCAAGGGGCCTTGTCCAAGTCACCGCGCAGCTCCTTTACCTCAAGTTCCAGTATGTCCATGTGGCGGCGCCTTTGCCGCTCCAACATATAGCGCAAACGTTCCAGCCTCGCTGTCAGCTCTTCTTGCCTCTCCTCGAGTTCCTGTCTAGCTACAAAGAGCTGGCTGGCCACCTCCTGCAATCGCTTTAGGGCCAGCTCTGTCTGGTGTCCCCTTTCCTCCAGCTCCAGGGCCAGGTGGTTAAGAGAGGTCTCTAAGGAGGTAATCCTTTCGCCAATGGGGTCATCCTTTGGCTGTAAGGCCTGGTTTATGGCTTCCAGGTGCTCCACCCGGGCCAAGATCACGTGGGCCTGTTCAGCTACAAGGCTTATGCGGGACGATTGCTGCTGGATCTGGCGTTTTGTCTCTTCCTGCTGGACCTCTAAATGGGTCATCCCCTCCACCAGCTGGCGCAGCGGCTCTTCTACGGTCTGCAGTCTTTGCTCCTGGGCCCTGATTTTATCCCTCAGCTCCTCCATACTCTTTTCCAATTCATCAATTTGCCTTGAAAGCTGCCTAGCCGTCCGTGAGAACTGGTCAAGGTCTGCTTGGCGTTGGCGCTTGACCTCGTGGACAAGGGTTGTGCCCTCATCTTGACGCTGAGAGAGATAGGTCTGGTTGGCCCTTAGCTGGGCTAGCTCATCCCCCAGCTTGGCGAGGGTATTGAGATTTAAGGACAAAGAGTACACCCGGTGGTTGAGCTCCTCTAGGGCTGTTTCCAAGGCCTGGAGACGGTGGAGCACTTGGGATAGGGACTGGCGAATAGTCAGGGGGACAGCTTCGTGTTCTTCGTCTGCGCTAGACATGTCATCCCTCCACGCGGAGGAAGGTGCCCACTTCTTTCACCACTGGCAAGTGCCCCACGTCGCTGATGGTAGCACGAACGGCTGCCTCTTGGGCCATATGGGTCATGATCACGATCTCCGCTGTTTGTGCCTCCTCGTTGGTCTCTTTCTGGATGACGGAGGCTATGCTCACCTGATGGTCGCCAAAGCAGCGGGCGATTTGGGCAAGGACGCCAGGACGGTCGGCCACCTCCATACGCACATAGTAGCGAGAGAGCAGCTCTTCAATGGGGCGAATAGGGATGGGGTTGAAAGGTGGCCAGGGGATGGGGGGGCGTCCTAACACTATAGCCTGGGCGGCTTCCAGGATGTCCGCCATGATGGCGCTGGTGGTGGGGAGGGCCCCTGCTCCTGGCCCCATGAAGGTGACCCTGCCTACTAGGTCCCCTTCTACCTCAATGGCGTTGCTTACGCCGTCCACCTTGGCCAAGGGTGCTTCCCGAGGTAGAAGGACGGGATGCACTCGGGCCTCTATCCCCTTTTCGTTGTGGTGGCGGGCGATGGCGAGAAGCTTGATGGCGTAACCCAGCTCATCGGCATAGCGGAAGTCACGAGATGAAAGGTGAATTATCCCCTCCCGATACACCTGATTTGGCGGTACAAAGGCGTGAAAGGCTAAAGTAGCCAAGATGGCCAGCTTATAGGCCGCATCGTGGCCCTCGATGTCGTTGGTGGGGTCAGGCTCGGCATATCCCAGTTCCTGCGCCTTGGCTAGGGCGTTCTCAAACTCCAGGCCCTCGCGGGCCATGCGGGTGAGGACGTAATTGGTGGTGCCGTTAATTATGGCTCGCAGCGCGTGAATGCGGTTGCTGGCCAGGTCTCTCCGCAAGGAAGATATTATGGGGATACCACCGCCTACGCTCGCCTCAAAGAAGATGTCTACGCCTCTGTCGTGGGCAAGGTCAAAAAGGTGGGGGCCGTGCTTGGCCATCACCTCCTTGTTGGCGGTCACTACATAACGTCTGCGTGAGAGGGCCTCACAAATGTATGTGTGAGCTGGCTCTTCTCCCCCCATCACCTCCACTACGATGTCTACCTCAGGGTCTTCCAGGACTTTATGGACGTCTTGGGTTAGGAGGGAGGGGTCTATTTCTATTCGGCGTGGCCTGGTCACATCTCTCACCAGAACTCGGTGGAGCTGGAGGGCGTAACCTAGTCGCTGGGCGTAGGAGGGGCCTTTCGTGATGATAGCCTCCGCTACGCCACTCCCTACCACTCCCAAGCCGAGCAGGGCCACCTTGATGGCCCTCATCCGTACACCTCCTTCAGTATCCAGGCGATCTTTTCAGGATCGCCTAGGGCGGGGTCTATGTAGTTGACGATCTTTAGTTGGGCTTTTTTCTCTTCTACCCATCGCTGGGTGAGACGGTTTGCGATGGCCTGTCGTTCCGGTGGCTCTAGGACCCGCCGAGGATCCATCTCCTCCACCCGGAAAATATATGTAAGCCCTGAGGAGGGCTCATTGTACGTTCCTATCTGGCCCGGCTGGAGGGAGAAGAGGGCTTCCTCCATGGCTGGGTCTAAGGCCCCTCTAGGCACCCAACCGACCTCTCCGCCGTTGGCCCTGGTGGCCAGGTCTAGGGAAAGCTCCCGGGCTACTTCAGCAAACTCCTGCCCTGCTTGCAGACGGGCGAGTACTGGCTCGGCTGGGCCTCGGACGACGATGCGGCGGAAGCGGACGCTTTCAGCCTGGATAGGGGCCTGGTCGTAGAAGTGGGAGGATGCCCTCTGGCGCCTCAGGTCTCCTTCTACAAGGGCACGGTATTTGGCTTCGGATAGGCCGGTGCGCTCTAACTCCCGTTGCAGGAGTTGGGGGAAGGGGGCCTGCTCGCCCTCAGAGCCCCCCTCTGGCACCCCGAGGCGAGACCTAAGGGCCTGGTCCACTTCTTCGGGAGTCACATCGATACCGAGCTCGCTGGCGAAGCGGCGCAGGATCTCCTCTTCAATTAAGCGGTTGGCGATGGCTGTTAGGGCCTTTTCAGGGCTCCCATCTTTGGCACCTCGGCCGCCAATCTCCTCCAGGTAAAGGTTTAGCCGCCTAGCCACGTCCCTCAAGGTATAGGTAGTATCCTCCACTTCCAGGGCAGCGCTATTAGGCCTGCCTCTCTCTTCCAGGTATTCGCCTACTAGGGCTAGGGCGGCCACGGCAATAGCTATAGCGGCAGCAGCAGCCACCGCCACCATGCCTAGCCCACGGGGGGTGAAGACCTTTCTCTGGGGTCCCATCCCCATGGGTGGCGTAGGTATACGACCAGGACGGCGCCTCTTAGGCACAGACGTTACCAGGGGCGCCTAGCCTACTGGTGTAGGGCTAGGCCAGCCCATCTCCCGAATATGGTCGGCGGTAAAGGGGAGGAGGGCGAGGTGGCGGGCCCGTTTAATTGCCCTGGCCAAGGCCCTTTGGTGCTTGGCGCACGTGTGGAGCTTGCGCCGCGACTCTATCCTCCCCCTTTCGGTCATAAAACGCCTTAGGAATGATATGTTCTTGTAGTCCACTACTGTTATCTGTTCGGCGCATAGGGGGCACATGCGGCGGCCTCTTCCTGTCACGCGTCGCCGCTTCACCTCGGCCTGGGGCGCCTCTGTCCCCTCAGGCTTCTCCTCCTGCACCATGACTTACTCCTCCTCGAAGGGCAGATCAGGTTCCAAGGGGGGCTCCTCTTGGGGCTCTAGGGATGCAGCCTGGGGCCGGTCCAAGAAGACGACACGGTCGGCCAGGATCTCCAGACGGAAGCGCCGTTGCCCATCGGCCCCGTCCCAGGTGCGGGTGCGCAGCCTGCCCTCTACGAATACCCTTCGCCCCTTTTGTAGGTAGAGATTGCACTGCTCCGCCTGGCGCCCCCAGGTGATGACTGAGAACCATTCTGTCTCGTCCCGCCGTTCCCCTTCTGGGGTGGTGTAGGTATGGGTGGCAGCCACACGGAAGGTGGTCATGGCGTTGCCGGTGCCTGTGTAGCGCATCTCAGGATCGGTGCCTACATTGCCGATGATGAAGATTTTGTTGAGTCCGGCCATTGGCCCTTGTCACTCCTCGTCCTCATCGGCCCGGACCAGAAGGTGGCGGATAACCTGCTCAGAAAGGTCTAGCTGACGGTTGAGCTGATTTGCTTGGCCAGAGTCTAGGCGGAACTGGGTGAGGACGTATATGCCGTCGCGGTGGCGTTTTATGGGATAGGCTAGGCGCCGCCTTCCCCAGCGATCCACCTTCAACACCTCACCGTCCCGGCCTTCCACGAAGGCCCGAACCTGCCCCACTATAGCCTCTACCTGCTCCTCCTCCAGGGTGGGGTCTAAGACCATAACCAGTTCGTAAGTTCGCATCACCTTATTCCCTAGTATCAGGCATCTCGTCTGGCCCCTATCGATGGGGATTATAGCATCCCTCTCTTGCACCCACAACCGGGCGATCTGCTATAACGTTTTCCATGTAGAGGCGTCTTCTTTAAGGGGAGGATGCCTGTAGGGGATGAGAAGATGGCTGATTATGGCCAGGTATGTCAGCTGGTTTGCCGGTGGGCAGCCTACTGCCTAGGAGGCGAGTGGGCAGAGGCGCTCCTAGTGGAGGGCGACCGTCTTCGTCGGTGGGTATGCCTTGGGCCTGCACCTGTTGGGGAGACGGTGGATGCACCGCCCCCGGCGGAGGCCCTAAGGGGGCAAGGGCCCACGCCTGTACCCCCTCCACCCTGGGCGGTCTCCCTGGGGGCAGGGAGGGGGCTGGCAGCCCCCATAAGAAGTGAAGAGGGGAAGACGTTAGGCCTGGTAGCAGTCTACAGGAGGGGAGAGGAGGCCTTTCCGCCAGGTGCCAACGAGGTGATCACGGCTGCTGCCAATTTAGCAGCCCTCGCCTGGGAGAACGACCAACTGCAACGCCAACGAGACGAGGTCCGCGCCCGCTTGGAGGCCCTCGCCTCCCACCCCGACATCCTCTTGGTGGAACTGGACCTGCAAGGGCGCTTTTTGTCCCTTAGCGATGCCTTTATGAGCGAAAGGTCGGCCAAATCAACAGGGCTGGAAGGGCGCAGCTATTCTCGCTTCGTCCACCCCAACGATCTGGCAAAGGTAAGGTCTGCTGTAGCACAAAAGGCGGGGAGGGTAGCCTACCGGTGGTGGGACCCCCAGCGGGGCGAATGGATTTGGCTTGAAGCCATAGGTGTAGGCTTCCGTACCCCTAAGGGCGAGAGGCGCATATTGGCCGTCATCAGGGAGATCACCTCTGAGAAGAGGGAGCTTGAGGCCCTACAGGTGGAGGCTGCGGAGAAGTTGGCGATCCTTAACAGCGTTCCTGAGGTGATCCTGCGGGTAGACCTGGGCCTCTCTGTCGTTTGGAGCAGCCAGAGCTCTTTGAAGGTGCTAGGGTACGACCCTACCGACCTGGCGGAGATGCCTCTGGCAGACATCCTGGCCTGTGAGCGCCATAATCTCCGAGAGCTGGCCCTGCAAGCCATAGAAGGTCATCAGGTGACGATGGAGACTGAGGCCATCACTAAGTCTGGCTCCCGAATCCCTGTGGAATTGACTATTAGGGCATTAGTGCATGATAACCGGCCAGTAGGCCTCTTAGTGACCCTTTTGGACATCACGATACGGAAGCGACATGAGGCCCTTCTTGAGGAGCAGTGTCACTTTATGCAGTCCATCCTGGACTCGACGGTGGACGGAGTGTACCTGGTGGACCGGCAGCGGCGCATCATATGGGCCAACGCCAGCTTCCAAAAGATGACCGGATATACCTTGGAGGAATTGGTAGGCAAGCATATGTCCGAGCTTCTTTCTCCAGAGCACGACCGTATGGCCCAAGAGATGCGCCGGAAAAAGCTAGCGGGGGAAGCCGTCTGGACGCGCTATGAGATAGAGCTGATTAACAAGGACGGTCGTCGTGTGCCAGTAGAGATCCACAGTACCCTTCTACGGAGGCTCGACTACAGCGAAGTCGCGGTAGGTGTAGCCAGGGACATAAGCGATAGAATAGCTGTCCAGAAGCGTCTCACCTTCTTGGCCAACCACGATCCTCTTACGGGGCTGTTCAACCGCCATCGCTTCCTAGAGGAGCTGGAAAGGGAGATGGAGCGCATCAAGCGGTATGGAGGAAGCGCCGCCCTCATATGGCTTGACCTAGACGGCTTTAAAGAAGTTAATGACACCTACGGCCATCTTATCGGCGATGTCGTTCTACGCCAGGTAGCTAATATCATCAAAGAACACGTGCGCCACACCGATATGATAGGGCGCCTAGGAGGGGACGAGTTCGGCATCCTCTTAATCAATGCTGGCGAGCAGGAGGCTATTCGAGTGGCCCAGCGTATTAACATCGCGCTGGCCTCCTTAGTCGTGCCGGGCTTTGAGGAGGTCAAGATCTCGGCTGCCATGGGTATCGCCTTATTAGGTGACGAGGCCGTAAGCGTAGAGACGGCCCTGGCTAGGGCGGACAGGGCCATGTACTCAGCCAAGCTCTTGGGAGGAGCCACTTTCCAGGTGTGGCATCCCCAGCTAATGCCCGCTGCGTCTGGGCCCCCACCCGTCCACCTTGATCTCAGCCCCGTGATCAGAAAGTTTCTACCGAATTGTCATTTGTACTGCCAACCCATACTAGATCTGCGGTCGGGCGAGGTATCAGGTTACGAACTTCTATTGCGGCCAGGTGGCAAGGAGGTCAGCCCCCTTCACTTCGTTCAGGCTGCCGAGAGCACGGATATCATCGAGGACATAGACATCTGGGTGCTTAAGAGGGCGCTTTACATCTTGCGGTGGTGTGAGCAGAAAGGGTTGCCCATACCGCGCCTCCATGTCAACGTCTCTCCCAAGTCCCTCACTGACCGGCTGGTGGAGATCCTCTGTCGAGAGCTACAGAAGAGCCCAGTGACCCGAGGAAAGCTAGTCTTAGAGATTACCGAGAAGGCCATCCTTCCCGACCCAGGGCTGACCCAGCGGGTTGGCGACCGCCTCAAGTCACTCGGTTGTGCCTTGGCCCTGGACGACTTCGGGGCTGAGCACTCCAACCTCCATCGTCTTCTCTCGTTCGACTTTGACATCATCAAGATCGACGGCTCCCTCGTCTCCTGTATTAGCGGGTGCCGGTCGCGGATAGGTGTGGTCAAGGCTATAGTCGCCCTGGCTAGGGCCCTTGCTCGAGAGGTCATCGCCGAGCAGGTGGAAAAGGAAGAGACGTTACGATTGCTTAAAGCGCTGGGCATAAACGAAGCTCAGGGGCACTATCTGGGGCGTCCTGTGCCTGTCGAGGAGGTCTGGCCAGGCCTCTGCCTGGTGGGCGATGGAGGATTCGAACCTCCGACCTTCTCGGTGTAAGCGAGACGCTCTCCCACTGAGCTAATCGCCCACCTTACCTACCAAGGAGAAATATATTAGAGCCTCAGGGAGGCGTCAAGGCCCCTCAAAGGGTTAGAATTCGATGTAGAAGAGAGGCAAGGAGGTCTGCCCATGAAGGTGTTCGTCTCCACAGCCATCACTGGCGGCCGCCGCGAGTATGTAGAGGCAGTAAGGGCAATAGTCAACGCCTTAGAAGAGGAGGGGGTAGAGGTTCTAAATGCCCGCGTGTCTGACCCCACCTTCCCTCAGCCTGGGGTTGACCGGGATAGCGCCCTACGGGAAGTCTACCAATGGCTGCAAGAGGCCGATGCCCTAGTGGCTGAGGCCACCGTCTCCTCGACAGGCGTAGGCTGTGAGCTATCGTTGGTACAGGCGCGGGGAAAACCTGTCTTGCTCTTGTACGACGCCCACTTCGGGTTCCGCATCTCCGATTGGGTGCTGCACCATCCTGCCCCTAACGTGGCCACTAAGCCCTACCGTGACCTCAGTCAGCTAAAAGAGGAGGTGCGCACCTTCGTAAGAGGCCTCAAGGGCTAGGGATAACGTTAATTGACACCCTCTTCCCTGCCCTTTACACTCATTCCTAGAGCGTTAGGAGAAGAGGCTGTGACCGAGAAGAGCAGCTGCAAAGAGGAATGGTTAACTAAACGCTACCGGCCATCTTTGGATCGTCTGCCTGAGCGTAAGGAGCCTATGGAGACCTCCTTTGCGATGGCCGTGGATCCCCTATACAGCCCTGACGATCTTGAAGGATGGGAGTACCAAGTGAAGCTGGGCTACCCGGGAGAGTACCCCTTCACAAGGGGTATTCAGGCCAGCATGTACCGCGCCCGCTTGTGGACTATGCGCCAGTACGCAGGCTATGGGGACGCGGAGGAGTCTAACCGGCGATATCGCTACCTGTTGGAACAGGGGCAGACTGGCCTATCGGTAGCCTTCGACCTTCCTACCCAGATAGGGTATGACTCAGACCACCCTATGGCCCAGGGGGAAGTAGGCAAGGTAGGGGTTGCCATCTCCTCCCTGGCCGATATGGAGCTGCTCTTCCAAGGGATCCCCCTGGAGAAGGTCACCACCTCCATGACTATCAACGCTACGGCGGCCATCCTGCTAGCCATGTATGTGGCGGTGGCCAAGAAGCAGGGGGCAGACCTGCGCAAGCTAGGAGGCACGATCCAGAACGACATCCTCAAGGAGTATATCGCCAGGGGCACTTACATTTTCCCCCCCAAGCCGTCCCTACGCCTCATAACTGATGTCTTCGCCTGGTGCAAGGACAATTTGCCCCAATGGAATACTATTAGCATCTCCGGCTACCACATTAGGGAAGCGGGGGCCACTTCTGTTCAGGAAGTGGCTTTCACTTTCGCCAACGCCATCACTTACGTGCAGACGGCCCTCGATGCCGGTCTTCAGGTGGACGAGTTTGCCCCCCGGCTTAGCTTCTTCTTCGCTGCCTACACCAACCTGTTTGAAGAGGTGGCCAAGTTCCGGGCTGCTCGGCGCATGTGGGCCCGCATCATGCGGGACCGCTTTGGAGCTAAAGATCCCCGTTCCATGATGCTACGCTTCCACACCCAGACTGGCGGCGCTACCCTGACTGCCCAACAGCCCGAGAACAACATCATCCGCACTACCCTCCAGGCCCTGGCCGCCGTCTTGGGTGGTACCCAGAGCCTCCACACCAATTCCATGGACGAAGCTTTGGCCTTGCCTAGCGAGAAGGCGGTCCAAATCGCCTTGCGCACTCAGCAGATCATCGCATACGAATCGGGCGTCGCCGATGTCATCGACCCTCTGGGTGGCTCCTACTACGTCGAGAAGCTCACTGACCTTATAGAGGCCGAGGCCCAACGCTACATCGACCGCATTGATGACATGGGTGGTGCCCTGGCAGCTATTGAGATGGGCTTCCAACAGCGGGAGATCCAGGAGGCAGCTTGGCGCCATCAGCGCATGGTAGACGAAGGGCGGAAGGTGGTGGTGGGAGTCAACCGCTTCTGCACTGATGGCCAGGAGAGCCCTCTAGAGTTGTTGCGTGTGCGCCCTGAAGTGGTCCGCCGCCAGTTGGACAGGCTGGAGCAGGTGCGCCAAGAAAGGGACAACGCCAAGGTCCAGCACCTATTGCGCTTGCTCGAGGAGGCAGCCCGCAGCGATGCCAATCTCATGCCCGTGTTCATCGAGTGCGTGGAGAACTACGTCACGCTAGGAGAGATGTGCAACGTCCTTCGCCGCGTCTTTGGTGAGCAAAGAGAGTTCATGGTCTTCTAAGATGATCCAAAAGGTACATCACGTAGGTATAGCGGTGCGCGATCTAGAGGCAGCCTTACGCCTATACCGCGATATATTGGGCCTTCCCGTCCACAAACAGGCAGTGGTGGAGGAACAGGGAGTTAAGGCTGCCCTCCTTACCATTGGCCAGAGCGAAATTGAGCTCCTTGAGCCTACTGGCCCAGACACACCTGTAGGCCGCTTCTTAGCCCGGCGAGGTGAAGGCCTCCATCACATCTGTTTCCAGACAGACGACGTGGCCCGTGAGCTGGCAGGGCTGAAGGCGAAGGGCGTAGAACTCGTAGATAAGGAACCGAGGCGGGGCCTGGCAGGGCTCATCTGCTTTTTACACCCTAGGGCCCACCAGGGCGTCTTAGTGGAGCTTGCCCAGCCTGTGGAGGACTGAGCATGGCTATAAGGCGCCTTAAGGAAGTGGTCATCGTGGCCCAAGACGTAGATGGCGCACTGGCTCGCTACCGGGACAACTTGGGCCTTGAGGGGATGGGCTGCGCTGAAGGCGTAGAAGGCCGTGTACCGTTGGGAGAGACTTCCCTTGTCATCCTCTCTCCTCAGGCAGCTGCAGAGCGCCTCTCCAACTGGCCTGGAGGGCAAGAAGGGCTCGCCTCCCTCACCTTAGAGGTAGACGATTTGGAAGGGCTGGTATCCCGCCTCCGCCGCGCTGGCATTGAAGTAGTGGGTCCGGAGGAGAAGGAAGGGCTGCAGGTGGCCTTTTTGCCCGCCGAATGGGCCTACGGTGTGCCCCTTTACCTGGTGCAGAAGCCTTAGCTGGAGATGGTAAAATCTCAGCTGAGAGGGAGATGGCTAGGAGGCCCATTAAGATAATCATCGCCAAGCCTGGGCTGGACGGGCACGACCGGGGTGCCAAGGTGGTAGCGCGTGCCCTGCGGGATGCGGGCTTCGAGGTGGTCTACACGGGGATCCGCCAGACGCCAGAAGCCATAGCGGAAACGGCCCTGCAGGAAGATGCCGATGCTGTAGGCCTCTCCATCCTATCGGGTGCCCATATGGAGCTTTTCCCAAGGGTGGTGGAGGAGCTTAAAAAGCGGGGGCTAGATGATGTCGTCCTGTTTGCTGGCGGGATAATACCTCATGAAGACATACCTGCGTTACAGGAGATGGGTTTCCGGGCTATCTTCGGCCCCGGCACCTCTACCCAGGAGATCGTGCGCTGGGTGCAGGAGAACGTTCAGCCCCGGGGAGCAAGGGTGTGACAGAGAACCTGGTGGCGGAAGCCCTCAGAGGCGATCGGCGTGCTTTGGCCCGTCTCCTGAGCCTGGTGGAGAACGGTGGCCTGGCAGCCCAGGAGGTGATGCGCCTCCTTTACCCCCGTTCTGGCCGGGCGCACGTGGTGGGGATCACCGGCGCTGCCGGTTCGGGCAAGAGCACCTTGATCTTCTCCCTAGCTAGGGCTTTGCGCTCTCAGGGGCTAAAGGTGGGAATAGTGGCGGTAGACCCTACAAGCCCCTTTAGCAAAGGAGCCCTCCTTGGCGATCGCATCCGCATGCAAGGCCTCACTTCCGATGCGGGCGTATTCATAAGGAGCATGGCCAGCCGTGGCGCTATAGGGGGGCTAGCCCCTGCTACTATGGACGTCATTACCGTCATGGACGCTGTAGGCAAGGACGTGATCATAGTTGAGACGGTAGGCGCCGGCCAGGACGAGGTAGAGGTGATGGATGCCGCTCACACGGTGGTGGTAGTCACCGTGCCGGGAGCGGGGGACGAGATCCAGGCTATAAAGGCGGGCATCTTCGAGATCGCCCATATCCTCGTGGTCAACAAGGCCGACCTGCCCAGGGCCGATATCCTGGCCCGCCAGTTGGCCGAGTTCGTCAACCTGGACAAGCCCGATGGCTGGCATGTTCCTGTGCTGCAGACGGTGGCCATCCGCGATGACGGGGTAGATGAGCTAGTAGCTGCCCTTCAGTCTCACAGGGAGCACCTTCTCCAAAGCGGACAACTGGATAAGCTCAGGCAAGGACAGGCCCAGCACCGTCTTATGGCTGCCCTTAAAGAACAGCTGTGGGATATGGTCTACCAGGCCTGTCAGGAAACCGATGCGTGGGAGGAGGCGGTGAGGACTATAGCCGAAAGACGAGCCGACCCCATAACCGTGGCCAAAGGGCTAATCGCCAGGGCCCTGTCCCTCAAAGCGGTATAATCAGAATTGGGTCTTTGCCCCTTTTATGGACAGCTCAAACCTTAACTCCATCTGGTTTTTTGACGGCCGGGTCCTTTTAACTACCCAGCCTTTCCAGATATCAGGTGTCCCTGTTCATCTGGCGGCGTTGGTAATGGGGCTAGGTCTTGCCCTATATGCACTAGTAAACGCTGTGGAGATAGCAATAGTAGGGGCAGACCGGGTAAGGCTGCTCCACCTCATGGAGAAAGGGAGCCAAGCTGCTGCTGCCCTCTATCGGCTGCAGTTGCAGAAGGAACGGTTTTTCACCTTCATCGTCCTACTGCAGAATCTGGCCGTAATCGCTGCCTCCACCAGTGGAGGGCTTCTGGCTGGCCAGGCGCTAGGCGGGGTTTGGGGTATTGTAATGGCCACCGTCGTCCTCACGGTGGCCATGGCCCTGCTAGGGGAAGTGGTGCCAAAGGTCTTGGCTGCCCACATCGGTGTGGCCTTCCCCTTGGCGGTAGCCAGGCCTCTGGAGCTATTTATGCGGCTACTTTCTCCCCTCACCACTCCTTTGGCAGCCTTCCCTACCTGGTTGTCCCGGCTCCTCCTTGGTGAACGGCTAGGAGTGACGCCAGCAGTGACAGAGGCAGAGCTGCGTACCCTTATTGGCCGAGGGGCCGAAGAGGGAGGCCTGGAGAAGCAAGAGGCGGAGCTCCTGGAACGGGTCTTCCGTTTTGGCGACCGGCGGGTGCGTGAGGTGATGGTGCCTAGGACAGAGGTCATCTGGCTAGAAAAAAGCATGCGCCTGGCCGACCTCTATAGAGTCTATTCGCAGCATCCCCACTCTCGCTTCCCCGTATATGAGGGCTCAGTAGACAACGTTGTGGGGATAGTTAACATAAAGGACGTTTTGCGGGGAATCGCTCAGGGCGAGGTCACCCCTGACAGCCATATCGAGTGGCTCATGCGTCCTGCCCTCTTCGTGCCCGAAAGCAAAAGGGTGGGCGATCTATTCACGGAGATGCAGAGCAGCGGCCAACAGATGGCGATAGTGGTAGACGAATTCGGAGGGACGGCAGGCATCGTCACCTTGGAGATCTTATTAGAGGAGCTGGTAGGAGCGGTAAGCGATGAGCTGCGGCCCCACCAGGCTCAGTTCGTTCCTGTGGACGAACGCACCTATCGTCTGGATGGGGGCATGAGCGTAGAGGACGCTAACGAGCAGCTAGGCCTAGGGCTACCCCCAGGGGAGTACGAGACTGTAGCCGGGTTCATTTTGGACCACTTGGGCCGTATACCCCAAGAAGGGGAGCAGTTCGTCTACAACGGCCTACGCATCGCCATCATCCGCATGTCTGGGCGGAAGATAGAAGAGTTAGTAGTCACCAAGTTGGGAGATCTCACGTCATGAAGGTGCAACGTTTACGCGTCACCTTTGTGCGTGGGGAGCAGGTGAAATACCTTAGCCACCTAGATCTCATGCGCTACTGGGAGAGGGTGTTCAGGCGTGCGGGGATACCCCTTGCCTACTCCGAAGGCCATAACCCTACGCCCCGCATCGCCTTGGCAGCCCCTTTGCCTGTAGGCGTCACCTCATCTTGTGAGCTTATGGACGTCTACCTTTCCAGACGCATCAACCTGAACGGGTTCTTGCGGCAGGTCTCCCGTAAGCTAGTGCCTGGTACTGAAGTGGTGGCAGTAAGGGAGGTGGGCCTACAGGCCCCGTCCCTACAAAGCCTCGTCCGCTGGGCCGAGTACGAAGTGGAGGTGGACAAGGAAGGCCGGTCCCGTCAGGAAGTGGAAGATGCCGTGGACGACCTCCTAGCCCATGATTCGCTGCCATGGCAGCACATACGAGACGGCCAGCTGCGTCGGTATGACCTGCGTTCCCTAATTTACGACCTCTGGGTAGCTGATGAGACCCCTCACACCTTCGTCCTTGGGATGCGCCTTCGCACTGACCAGGAGGCAACAGGGCGGGCAGAGCAAGTGACTGCTGCCTTAGGCTTCCGCCACCCGCCTTTAAGGATCCATCGGGTACGCCTTTATGTGGAGGAGACGCTGCCACCCACTAGGGCATATAGGCGTCTGGAAGAGCTTTAGCCCAAAGGCCTGGCTCATCTATAATGCCCTATCAGGAAGATGCGTATCGTAGTGGGTAGCGACGAGAAGACCCACCTCACCGATGCCGTCGTTGAGGAGTTGAGGCGACGGGGTTTCGAGGTGGTTCTGGTGGGGCCCCTGAAGGGAGAACCCCTCCAGTGGGCCGATGTTGCCCGCGAGGTGGGGGAGAAGGTGGCCAAGGGAGAAGCAGAGCAAGGGATCCTCTTCTGCTGGACGGGTACAGGTGTCAGCATCGCTGCCAACAAGGTGCCTGGCGTTAGGGCAGCCCTCTGCCACGATGCTGAAACGGCTCGGGGGGCGCGCGCCTGGAACGATGCCAACGTCCTCTGTCTTAGCCTGCGTGCCACCAGCGAGGCAGTGGCCAAGGAGATCCTTGATGCCTGGTTCTCTACCACGGGGGTGGACGAAAGCGAACTGGAGAACATACGCAAGGTAGAGGCTTTGGACCGGGCTTGGGCTCCGGGCCAGCCGCAAGGAGCGTCTTGAGTAGGCAGCAAAGGCGACGCGCTCAACGTCAGGCCCGCAAGGAGAGTCGCCCTTCCTGGCAGAGGGCTCCTGTCAGGAAGCGCCCCTCGGTGGCTCGCCAGCAGCGGCCAAGGGGGTTTCATGTGCCTGCCTGGGTGGTAGTGGGGTTGGTGGTAGGCGTGGTAATGGCCCTCTTAGCTGGCCTTATAGTCTTTAGGGAGGCAGGAGGAGTTAGCCCGCGCATAGGCGACCACTGGCATGCCTCTTACGAAGTATGGATCTGTGGAGAGAAGCAGCCTATAATGCCTGCCTTCCCAGGAGGCGTCCATACCCACGGCGACGGCATAATCCATATCCACCCTGAGACGCCGGCCGAAGAAGGGAGGGGTGCCCGTTTAATCAAGTTCTTTGAGTATGCCGGGCGAGCCCTGGGGAGGGGAGGTGTTTTCACCCCTGATACCTTCCAAATGCCCGGTAGCGACCAGATATACCGAAACGGTGATGTCTGTCCTCAGGGACCCTTCCAGGGGCAAGCGGGGATGCTGCAGGTATTCGTTAATAACCGCCGCCTCAGCGCGGCTGAGCTTCTGGAATACATACCCCACGATGGCGAACGGGTGATGATATTCTTTGGGCCTGAGGGGTCAGCGCCTGAGGCTACTCCCCTTACTTCGCCCTCCCCAACAGGGGTGGCGTCACCGTCTCAGGAGTGACTTGGTCTGGGAGCCAATAGCCTCGAAAAGTCACCCACCCCAAAAGGGAGATCACTCCTGCCGCCACTGCCACCATCCTTATCCCAGTGGGGTTTTCGGCCGTAGAGCCTAGAGTCAGGAGGGCAGCCAAGATGGCCGGGAAGGTGGCAGCAGCGATCTTCTCTAAGGTCGCCTGAGTGGCGTAATAGATAGCCTCCCTTCTTTCTCCTGTCTGCAGGGCATCGTAATCGATGATGTCTGCCTGAATGGCGTTGGGGAAGGTGTAGACGGCCGTCATAGGCAAGCCCACGATAGCCACCATGATGACCGCCTGCAGGAAGACGTTTATGCCTGGTATGAACCCCATGAAAGCTAGCCACGGCAGGTATATCCCTCCTAAGAGCATGGCTGCCGAGTATACCCAGGCCTTGCCCCGCCACAGGGCCAACCGGTACACCAGGGGCAGCGACAGGAGGACTACCAATATGGCTGCCCCTGTGAGAAGGCCTACCGCTGTGCCCACCCCAGCCTCCAACTCCAGGGGACCTACCTGTATCACCAGTTCGTGCCCTGCCTCTAGGCGGGCGATGTCAGGCCTGTGCCCCTTCATGAGAACCGCTGTTGCCCAATATGGCAAAGTCGCGGTGAGCATGCTTATGGCCATGTTGAACATGATGAAGGTGGGCAAGAAGACTCGGAACTGGTCGTTGGCTAGGCAAGATCGCACCGCACCCCAGAAGTCTACTCGCACCGGCTCCACGTCCCGACGGGCATGCTTCCAGGCCCCCACCAGGCCCAAATACCGGGAGACGAAGGCCAGGACGGCCATTATTAGCCCCATCGCCTGGAAACCCAACGTGTCAACGATGATGCCGCTAATCACCAAGGCGACAAAGGCCCCTACCGTGCCAAAGAACACCTGCCAGGTCACAATGCTTACCCGGTCTTCAGACCTCGGTGCTATCTCGGGTAGGAGGGACTCGAAAGGCCCGCCTGAAAGGGTGCTGAACAGGTGAAAAGCTTCCAGCGTGATAAATAGATAAGCGGCGTTCAGCGCCCCCTCCTTCGGTTCGGGAGGGGTCCAAAGGAGAAAGGCGAAGAGGGCATAGAAGGGGGTGGAAAAGAGTACAAAGGGAATGCGCCTCCCCCAGCGGCTGCGCGTTCGATCGCTCCACCATCCGATGAGAGGATCGTCAAGGGCCTCTATGATCCGGGAGGCGAGCAGAAGGGCTCCCAGGGCTAAGAGGGGCACCCGTTTGGGGATGTCTGCCTCAGATGGGGGGGCATAGAAGTAAATGAGCCATAAGTCGCGAGAGCGGGAGAGGACGTTCCCCCCGAAGCTGGCCGAAGCGTACAGCAACCGGTTGAACCTGGGCAGAGAGGGCAAAGACGTCGCCATGGGGCCTACGTGAATTGCCCCCCTCGCTCTAGGGCCGCCTTCAAGTCCATAGCGTATTCCCCCCACAGATGGGGTGGCAGCAGGCGGCCAATGGCAAGCATCGCCTCGTCTCGGGCCTTAGCGAAGCTATTCCCCTGGTGTCTGTCCTCGGCCTTTAACAGGAATGGTCTACCTATTCGGGCCACCAGCCTATCGTCCTCTTCGTACAGGGCGGCGGGTATGGTGGGCACCCCCTTTTCGGCCAAGGCCAAAAGGAGGAGCCCCACTGCTTCTGGGGGCCTTACTAGGCTTCCTGTTCCTATCCCTTCAGGGAAGAAGGCGATGGGGCTGCCTTCATGGGCCGCCTGCAGGATGGCCCTAAGGGCGGCTGCCCTCCCCATGGCCCTCTCCGTCGCCCTAGGGACGATGATGAGCCGGTAGACATCGGCTAGGCGGCGGAAGAGCCACCGGAGTAGGGCCACCGGCACCGGTATAAAGCCGAGGCGGAACCCGTACCATTCGCTAGTCATCAGCCACCGGGGCGATCTGCCTATGCGCGACCATACTGCTGCTGTAAGGACCATTCCTCCCCAAAACACTTTCAGGCCTGGGCGCTCGTAATGGTTGGCGATAAGGGCGAAGGGGCCCTCGGTGGGTACGTTTTCTTGCCCTTCCACCCTATAGGGCAAGCCGGCAGCAGCCAGGACAGAAGCGGCGTCCTCTCCTACTTCTCTTTCCCTTCCTAGGGCCATGGCTATCAGGAACTTGCCAATGTACCGGTAGGGCAGGCGGTAGGAGGCTGTTTTGCTCATCCCTTTCCAATTTTAACCCACTACCCTTCCTTGGCCCCATCTTTGCAGTATCCTTACATTGCTCAAAAAAGCTATGGGTGCTAGGGTCGTCACCGTTTCAGGGGCTCCGGGCAGCGGGGCGAGGGAACTTAGCCAGCTTGTGGCCCAGCTCTTAGGGTTCGACCTGGTGGACCGCGAGATCTTGGCTGATGCTGCCCAACGCTTAGGGGTGGGGGTGGAAGAACTGGCCCAGCGCGACGAACGCTGCCTGGGCCTTAGGGAGCGCCTAGCCCTTATCATGCGCCGCTTTCTGGAGAGGGGAGCCCTTCTAGGGATAGATCCAGGGGCAGGAGGGCCTGGGTTAGAGCTTATACTCTACGGCCCCTACTCAGATATAGCGGCCAGATCGGAAGAAGGGAAGGAGTTCCCAGAGGAGAGATACGTTGAGGTCCTCTCGGGCGTTGTGCGAGAGCTGGCTGAGCGAGGCCGTGTGGTCATCTTGGGGCGGGGAAGTCATATGATCCTCCAAGGCTTCCCTGGGGCCTTGCACCTCTTGACTATAGCACCTAGGGAGATCTCCCTGCAGCGCTTCGCTGCTAGGGAAGGCATGAGCGTTGCAGAGGCCTTGCCCTCCTTCCAGCAATCAGAGAGGGGGCGCATACTCTTCTATCGACGCTACTGGAAGGTGGACCCCGACGATCCTACGAGGTACCACCTTACTGTAGATACATCTCGCCTGCCCCTAGAGGCGGTGGCGAAGGCAGTAGCGATGATCGCTGAGGCGGTAGATTAGGCCTTCTCCAGCCTCTTCACTAGCGCAGATAGGTACGCCTCGGCTCGATCCAGGCGGGCATGCAGCCCCCAGGGGTGATTAGGGGAAATAGGCACACCCCAACCTCGCTCCTCTGCCCCTATACCTACTATCTCTAGGAAACCCCTGGCCTCTTCCGACCCTTCGCCAAAAAGGGTCACCAGGACGTGGTAAGTGGCGTCCACCCATTGCCCATAGTGATAGGACAAGGGGCCCCGCCCCCTCAGCCAGGGCACCATGCCCAATTGCTTTTTTAGCTTACCTATAGCTATCTTGGGCGCTACCATAGCCTCGTGCTCCTAAATTGACGTAAGCTTGCCAAGGCCCCCACCGATTAAGGTACTCGTCCTCCCACTTACGCATCGACTCCCAGAACTGCCTAGTCCCTAAAGAGTCTCGCACCATAATGTAAGCATCTTCCTGGTTGTCAGAGTAGTATCGTGCCCTTACTCCTGCCTTGCGGAATCCCAATTTTTCATACAGGGAGAGGGCAGGAAGATTGGAGACACGACACTCCAGGACCGCTTCTTCCTTGCCAAGGGAGGCTGCCATCTGCAGGGCGGTCATGAGGAGGAGCTGCCCAAAACCCTTCCTTCGCCAAGGGAGGGCCACTGCTAAGGCCACTATGTGCGCCTCTGGCCCCATCAGCCACATGCCAATGTAGCCCACCACTTTCTCCCGGACAGGGGTTGGTACCTTCTGGCCTTGGAGGCCCCAAACGCCCTCCAGATGCAGCTCTGAAGCAGCAAGGTAGCGACTTACGGGCGAGAAAAATTCTCGTTGAGGTGTGGGGCGCTGATTAGGGAAGGACTCCCGCTCGATCTCCCATACGGCCTCCAGATCGGTATCGGCCAGGGGGCGGACCAACCGACACGCTCTTTCCATACCGGCTCCATTTTAACCTGACGTGCACGTAAAAGGGTGCTACAATGGGGGCAGGCCATGAGACACCTACTGCGCCTTGTCGCCATGTTGCGTCCCCACTGGCCGGGCATTGTGGTGACGGGTATCTGCATTTTGGGTACCGCAGCCTTCGGGCTGGCCATGCCACGCCTAGTAGAGTGGGCCATCGATGCAGGGCTAGGGGTTCGCATAGGCCCTCAGGGAGTAGAGGTGGGTGCGCGCTGGCATACCCTTGGGGTGGCCGCTCTGGCGATATTAGGGGCAGGGGCGATGCGGGGGCTCTTTGCCTATGGACAGCAATACATGGCCGAGTGGACGGCCCAAAAGCTGGCCTATGACATTCGTAACCGCCTTTACGATGCCTTTCAACGCCTCTCCTTCTCCTTCCATGACCGCGTTCAGACGGGCCAGCTCATGTCCAGGGCTACCCAAGATGTGGAGGCGGCTAGACTCTTTATAAATTTTGGGGTGCTGCGTCTTAGCTATCTTGCCCTCATGCCCTTGGCGGTGCTAGGCCTTATGCTGGCGGTAAGCTGGCCATTGGCGTTGGTAGCCTGTGCCTTTGTCCCCCCCATCTTTTGGCGCTCGGTGGTGATGAGTCGTTCTCTCCGTCCCCTGTGGCTTGCTATCCAGGACAGGCTTGGTAGGCTTACCACCATCCTCCAAGAGGCCCTGTCTGGGTTTCGGGTGGTCAAGGTGTTTGGAAGGGAGAGGTACGAGGAGGAGCGCTTCTCGAGAGAGGCGTGGGCGCTGCGCAACGAGGCTTATAGGGCCAGCCTAATCCAGGCCTTCAACGGGCCTCTGTTGTCGTCGTTATGGGTAACGGCTGCTGGTGCCGTGTTGGCTGTAGGGGGATGGCAAGTAAGGGAGGGGGCCCTAACTGCTGGCCAGTTGGCTGCCTTTTTCCTCTATCTCAACCTCATGCAGATGCCAGTGCGGGCCCTTGGGTGGGTGGTAGGGCTGTACGCCAGGGCGATATCTGCTGCCCAACGCATATTCGAAATCCTAGATGCCCAGCCGGAGGTGAAAGAGCGGCCAGGGGCAATCGTCCTCAGGGATGTGAAGGGATATGTGCGCTTTGAGAACGTGCACCTAGCCTACAATGGCCTGGTTCCTGCCCTGAGGGGCGTCGACTTGGAGGCGCGCCCCGGTGAGATAGTCGCCCTAGTGGGCCCTTCTGGCAGCGGTAAGACCAGCATTGTCCACCTTATACCCCGCTTCTACGATGTGACGGAGGGCCGGGTTACCATTGACGGCATCGATGTAAGGGATGTCAGCCTCGCCTCCCTAAGGAGGGTAGTGGGGGTGGTTCAGCAGGACATCTTTCTCTTCTCCGATACTATTCGTGCCAACATCGCCTATGGGAGGCCTGGGGCCAGTTGGGAGGAGGTGGAGAGGGCGGCCAAGGCGGCCCGCATTCACGACTTCATCATGACCCTGCCCGAGGGCTACAACACTTGGGTGGGGGAGAGGGGGATCACCCTTTCGGGAGGGCAGAGGCAGCGCATAGCTATCGCCCGTGTTATATTGCGCGATCCCCGGATCCTTATCTTGGATGATTCCACTTCCAGTGTCGATGCCGAGACAGAGCACCTCATCTGGGAGGCGCTACTGGAGCTGATGCGCGGGCGTACTACCTTTGTCATCGCCCATCGTCCGGCCACGCTGGAGATGGCCCACCAGGTGCTGGTCGTCAAGGAGGGGCGCATTGTGGAGAGGGGGACGCACGGGGAGCTTTTGGCTCGTGGTGGGGTGTATGCTGCCATGTACGCTGGCCTGGCCAGGCAGGAGGTGGCTACCCCCTCCCCCAAGGACGCCCAGATGGGGATGCGAAGAGGGCTGTGGCGATGATGGGGTGGCATTCGGGCCCATGGCACAGGGCTGGGATTTGGGACGAGGAGGGCTCAGGGAAGGTCTATGACCATGCTGTGGTGCGCCGGCTCTTACCCTTCTTAAGGCCCTATCGCAGGCAGGTGGCTTTGGCCCTCTCCGCCACTTTAGTGACTGCTCTCTCCTTCCATGCCCAGCCTTGGCTTGTCGGCCTGGGCATCGATGGAGTTGCTAGGGGGAAGCCCCTCCCCCACGTTTTCGCCGTTGCTGGGGCGGTGGTGGTGTTGGCGGCGGTAAGCTGGGCCTCCCAGCACTTCCAGCAGGCCACCATGGCATCTGCGGGCCATAGCGTCCTTTACGACATGCGCATGACCCTGTTCAGGCACATCATGTCCCTCTCGCCAGCTTTTCTAGACCGGGAGCTAGTAGGTAGGGCTATGTCCCGCGTCCAGAACGACGTAGCTGCCCTCCAGGATCTGCTTGCTGCGGGGATCGTGAACATGCTCAGCGATTTCTTGGGCCTGGGAGTGATCACCTTCTTCCTCTTTTATCAGGACGCCCTGCTTGCGGCGGTGACCATTGCGGTGGTGGCGGTGATGGTGCTGGTCTTGGCCGTTTGGCAGAGGAGGGCGCGGCAGGCCTTCCTCCGGGTGAGGCAAGCCATCGCCTTGGTCAACGCTAACTTGCAGGAGAACGTCTCTGGGGTGAGGGTGGTCCAGGCCCTCACCCGGGAGCAGGAGAACCTGAACCGCTTCGCCCAGATCAACGCTGACAACCTAATGGCCAATATAGAAGCCGGTAGGTTGGCGGCAGCAGTGATGCCTGCGGTAGACCTTCTTACAGCGTTGGCCATTGCCCTCGTGGTAACGGTGGGAGGAATAAGGGTGGTGAAGGCAGGCTTGGGCCTTGGCGCCCTGGTGGCCTTCGCCCTTTACGCCCAGCGCTTCTTCGAGCCCATACGCAACCTGGTGATGCAGTACACCCAGCTCCAAAGGGCTATGGCTGCCGGCAGCCGCATTTTGGAAGTGCTGGACACAACGCCCGATATCCAGGACGATCCTCAGGCTATCCAACTGTCTCATATCAAAGGGGAAGTGGAGTTCAGGGACGTGCGCTTCAGCTACGTCCCTGGGAGGGAGGTGCTGAAAGGGATCTCCCTTCGTGTTCTGCCTGGGGAGAAGGTCGCTATTGTGGGGCCTACTGGAGCAGGAAAGAGCACCCTCGTCTCACTAGTCGCCCGCCTCTATGACGTCACCCACGGTGCCGTCCTTATCGATGGGGTAGACGTGAGGTGCATAAAGAGGGAGAGCCTGTGTCGTCATCTGGGGGTGGTGCTCCAGGAGCCCTTCCTCTTCTCTGGAACGGTGCGGGAGAATATCCGCTATGGCAGGCCCGATGCCACTGACGAGGAGGTAGAGGAGGCGGCGAGGGCGGTGGGGGCCCACGACTTCATCGTCCGCTTGCCCGAGGGCTACGAATCTTACCTTCACGAGAGGGGGCAGAACCTTTCCCTGGGCCAGCGTCAGCTTATCGCCTTCGCCCGGGCCATCCTGGCCGATCCCCGCATCCTGATCTTGGATGAGGCTACGGCCAGCCTAGACCCGATGACGGAGCAGCTGCTTCGCCAGGGCCTAAAGCGGTTGCTGGAGGGGCGGACGTGCTTTATCATCGCCCATCGCCTTGCTACCCTGCAGGAGGTGCACCGGATAATAGTCCTGCACGAAGGGAGGATCGTCGAGGAGGGAAGTCACCAGGAGCTGCTGGCCCGGCAAGGGCTATATGCCTATCTCTACGCCCGGGCCATGGTCTCGACTCCGTCCGGTGGCAGCATCCTCCTGAAGACGTGAGGCCCTGGTTCCCAGGGCCCATTCTTAGCGTTTGCCCCTGGAGGTGGAGCTGTGGACGTAGAAGCGTTAGCCCAAGACCTGGTCGAGGCGTTAGGAAGGGAGGCGGTGGCCCTTGACCCCTCTGAGCTGGAGCGGTACAGCTGGGATGCCCTGGGCCCCAACCGGGCCCTTCCCCCCAAGCTGGCCGAGATCCAGCCCCAGCCCTTGGCGTTGGTAAGGCCCCGCTCTACCAAAGAGGTAGCGGCGGTAGTGGCCGTTGCGCAGCGGCACGGAGTGGGCGTAGTCCCCTACGGCGGGGGGACAGGCGTCATGGGGGCGGCCATCCCGGTAGCCCCTTCAGTTGTGGTGGACACTACGGGCCTAGACCGGATACTTGAGATAAGTCAGCAAGACCTTACAGTTCGGGTAGAGGCGGGGGTCTTGCTCTCGCGGCTGGAAGAAGAGCTGGAGGAGTCAGGGCTCATGCTGCCCCACGATCCTTGGTCCTTGCCCATAGCGACCGTTGGTGGCGCTATCTCCACTAACGGGATGGGGTACCGGGTAGGGCGTTATGGCTCCATGGGCGATCTCGTCTTGGGGCTTACCGTTGTCTTGCCCGATGGACGCATCCTCCAAACCCGGGGCGTTTGGGGGAAATCGGTAGGCCTTAACCTCAACCACCTGTTCATAGGCACCGAGGGGGTTTTCGGCATCATTACTGAGGCTGTCCTCAAGGTGGCCCCTGCGCCCGAGGAGAGGGTACTGACTGCCTACCAGTTCCCTGGCTTCGTTGAAGGGTTCGAGGCGATCATGGATATGACACGTATAGGGCTCGTCCCCTCCGTCCTGGACTATGGGGAGGACTTTCTCCCCTCCCATGAGGGGACCATATCCCAGGGTGCGGCCCTTTACTTGGCCTTCGAGGGGTTCCGGGAGGAGGTGGCGGCCCAGCGCTCCCGTGCCGATGCCATCTGTCGGGCCCATAAGGGGCGGCCTTTGCCTCAGGAGGAGGCGTGGCGCTTTTGGCGCCAGCGCCATGATATCGCCCTGCGCTTCGCTAAGGGACGAAGAAGGGGCCGCCCCCAGGAGCCGGCCCCCGGGGCCCGTTTTGACTACATCCATGTCTCCTTGCCTCCTTCGCGGGTGTTGGAGTTCCGAGAACTCTGCCAAGAGGTCCTGGCCCGTAACCGTGTCAGGCCCTTGGAGTTCGGCATCTGGGGCCATCCTGGCCTCTTCGACGCGGTCATGATCCATCCCGATGGCGACAGCTGTGCCCTTGCCCAGGTGATAGACCAGCTGTTGACTGCCGCCCAAGATATGGGTGGCTCTATGGAGCAGTGCCACGGCGTGGGCCTTAAGCTGTTACATTTAATGGCGAGGGAGCACGGGGTAGGCCTAGAGGTGATGCGGGCCATCAAGAGGGCCCTGGATCCTGGGGGCATTATGAACCCCGGCAAGCTCGCTTTATAGTGCAGTTGTTAAGGGGCCTCATTCTGGGTAAACTATCTGCAAACAGGGGGTGGGGGCCTTGCCTTGCGATAACCACCGGCGCCTTCTTATACCAGCCCAGCCTTCTCCTAAGCAGGATCCGGCCACGCGGGTGCACAATTGGGAGGAGGTATACCTCCCTCTAGACCTGGAGACGGCCCGTCGCGAGGCCGAGCGCTGCCTCCATTGCCCCGATGCTCCCTGTCAGCAGGCCTGCCCCCTCCACAACTCCATACCTGAGGCCCTCTACCTGCTAGAGCAAGGGGACGTCTTGGGGGCGGCCCAAACGTTCCGTCGCACCTCTAACTTCCCTGAGATGTGTGGGCGCCTTTGCCCCCAGGAGGCCCTGTGCGAAGGGGCCTGTGTGGTGGGTTTCGCCATCCGCCCTGCCTCCTTAGGGCCTCAGCCTCCCGTTCAAATAGGCCGTCTGGAGGCGTTCGTGGCCGACTACCAGCGCCAGCTCTTGGGCCGTTGGCCTCCCGTTGAGCAGGCCCCGCCCACCGGCTACGCTGTCGCCGTCGTCGGCTCGGGCCCTGCTGGCCTCGTGTGTGCCGAGGAGCTAGCCAAGCTGGGCCATGCCGTTACCGTTTACGAGGCCTGGCCTAGGCCTGGGGGAGTGCTCCGCTACGGCATCCCCAACTTCAAGATGAGGAAGGAGATCCTGGACGCCTACATCGCCCACCTGGAGTCCCTGGGCATCCGCTTCGTCTGCAACACCTTCATAGGACAGCATCTTACTGTGGACGACCTCTTCCAGGCCGGCTACCACGCCATCTTCTTGGCCCCAGGCGCTCCGGTGGGGGTGCGCCTTAACATCCCTGGCGAGGAGCTGGCTGGCGTGTTTGCTGCCACCGAGTTTTTGGTGCGGGGCAACCTGGCCCCCGAGGAGCTGCCCCCCTCCATGCGCCAGCCCCTAAGGGTGGGCCGTCATGTCGTCGTCATCGGTGGGGGGGACACTTCCATGGACTGCGTCCGCACCGCCATCCGCCTGGGGGCCGAGTCGGTCACCCTCGTCTATCGCCGTACTGAGGCGGAGATGATGGGCCGGGAGGAGGAGCGGCGGCATGCCCGGGAGGAGGGGGTCCGCTTCCTCTTCCTGGCTGCCCCCACCCGCTTTATAGGGGAGGAGGGCAGGGTGGTGGCCGTGGAGCTGCAACGCATGGAGCTAGGGCCCCCAGATGCCTCCGGCCGCAGGCGCCCCGTCCCCATCCCCGGCGCCCTCTTCACCTTGCCTGCCGATACCGCCGTGGTGGCCGTAGGCTACGAGGGGGAGGAGGAGGTGATAAGGGCCGCCCCAGGGGTAAGGAAGGGCGGCAAGAACCTTATCCGCCTCCGGGAGGGGTTCCAAACCCACCGCCCAGGCGTCTTCGCGGGGGGCGACTCCATAAAGGGGGCCGACCTGGTGGTCACCGCTGCCGCCGACGGCCGCCAGGCGGCCCAGGCCATCCACCAGTACCTCCTTTCCCAGGCCAAGGCCGTAACCGCAGGGCAGCTCCAGCGTTAATCTTTAGTGGGTGAGGGTTGATGGGGCGGCAGGGCGGCTTGCCGCCCTTCAGCCTTTAAATAGGGGGGTGAGATATGACGTAGGCGAAGAGGAGGCGCGATCGTGGCCCAGGGCCTCAAAAAGGGAGGTCCAAGACCACGAAAGGGAGGTTTATATGGACGAACGGAACTTGCCTATTAAAGGAATAAGTAGCCTTTTGCGCCCCATCCTTGGGTTGGGGAGGGGCCTTTTGGCCTTCGCCGGCCTGGAGGAGGGGCGCCTACACCCTAGGGCAGCCGTCCTGGGGGCCCTCATAGCGGCCCTTGCCCTGGGCGCCTTCCTCGTGCGTGGTGGCGAACAGGCGCGGGCCGTCTTCCCTACTGGCACCACGGTGGTTACCGACCAGGAGGTGATCGCTCCTTCTGGGCTCTTCGGCGCCGATGCCGGCCCCATACCGGAGGGTACGCCTGCCCAGCCCACCACCATCCAGTACACGGTGACTGTGACGATACCTATTCCGGGGCCATCCTCG
>Ga0105160_1000119_pt1 | contig 39986 bp, 38 predicted proteins | sample GXS110809BmetaG_FD_89591 | JGI IMG/M metagenome (GOLD analysis project Ga0105160, IMG submission 89591) | Hot spring microbial communities from Gongxiaoshe hot spring, China to study Microbial Dark Matter (Phase II) - GXS 110809B | ecosystem: Environmental > Aquatic > Thermal springs > Hot...
AGGCTTTAGAGGAGATAGCGGAGTGAAAACAGTTCGAAAAAACGATGCGGGCCCGGCGGGATTTGAACCCGCGGCCCCCGGGTTAAAAGCCCGGTGCTCTGTCCTGGCTGAGCTACGGGCCCGGTTTTCACTGTTCGAACGTTCATTTAGCTGTTGTCCTCACTGGTCAAAATAGTTATCTTGCCCTAGCACAAATAGTTGAACTATGCTAAATTTAATGGGGTTCACGTATTTTCATGTCTGGAAGCCACAACGTTAGTGTGGAGATTTTGAAAGTCTTGAATGGGATTAAGATGCTTTAGAGCCTAAGCCCGCTCCACAGCCGCCCAAGGGTTTGTGGAACGAGTTCATAGACTTCGTGTCAGAGTAAAGGCGGCTCCGTTTTGCCCAGCCACAAAGCGGTTTTTTCAGAATAGCCCGCCGGTTGCGATGCAGCGATTTTCTCACCGGCTTAGCTTTATCGGCATTTTCTCAGACAAGATTATGTCGAGGTTTTCGGCTTCCTTTGCCTTCCTCCAGTAGAGGTAGACCTGCTTCTGTATTTTGTTGATGGCTTCATCCAGCCTAACAGGATGGAACAAATGTTTGTATCTCTCCTGAGTCGAGAGATATTCCTCAACAGGCTTTAGGAACCGGGGTACAACTGTGTGTTTAACTTCGCCGAACACCGCTTCCTTCAAAGGCCATACACCGCATTCAACAGCTAGCTTAGATACTCTTATCGTCTCAGAAGGGTCAAAACCCCATCCCGTCGGACATGGTGAAAAACAGATGAACAGCTTCGGACCCTTGAACTGGGATGCTTTCTCTATCTTCCTCAGCATGTCAACGATGTGCGATGGAGCTATTGTTGCGACGTATGGTGGGGAGTGGCTCCTCCAAATCTCGAAAAGGTCTTTCTTAGCCCCTGTGTAGCCCACGGGGTTTTGCTCCGTCGGCGGCGTGGTTGTTGTCGCAGAGCCGTAGGGTGTAGCGCTGCTCTTCTGAAAGCCGGTGTTCCCATATGCCTCGTTGTCGTAGACAAGATAGTAGAAGTCTAAACCTCTTTCGATGGCTCCTGACGTGGCTTGGAGGCCGATGTCGTAGGCGGCGCCGTCGCCAGTAAAGGCAACCACCTTCAAATCCTCCTCCGCAGAAATCCTCCCCTTCTCCAGCAAAACATCCAAAGCATCCCTGATGCCTTGGGCGCCGGCTGGAGCGGAAGCGAATGCGGTGTACATCCAGCTGGACTTCAAAGGCGAGTAGGGGTAGACTTGGAGCAGGGTGAGACAGCCGGCGGCGTTGACGAAAACAGCCTTACCACCCAAAGCTTTGTGGAAAACTTTCAACGCGAGCAGGCCTCCGCAGCCAGCGCACATCGGAGACCCGGCTGCAAGAAACTCTTCCAACGGGAAATCCTTCAACGTCCTGAACCTTGTCCCGCTCATACTGCGTCAGCCTCCTGCATCCCCGCGAGCTTTAACACGCGTCTGACCTCTGTGAGCTCATCTCTTCTGAACAAGAACACGGGCATGCTCAGGTCCACGCCTTCAGGATGCTGCAGAAGGTTGAAGATGTGCTCGAACTCCTCGAGAGATATGTATTTGCCTCCAAGCCCAGCCACTACCGACAGAAGCGTCTCAGGGCCGTCTCGCTCGTGGTACAGCGACGACGCAACCTCGTTGTAGATTATGCCTCCAAGCCCTGGTGAAAGGTTTTGGTCAAACACAGCCACGGCCTTCCTACCCCTGAGAAGCTCGACGACCTTTTTCTTTGGGAAAGGTCTCAGCATAGTGATTTTAACGAGCCCTGCCGGCACGCCTTTCTCACGAAGCCTCATCACAGCCCTTTTCCCAATCGTAGTGAAAGAATTCGTCATAACGATGAGATATTCGGCGTCGTCAAGCAGGTATCCCTCGACGGGCTCGATCCTTCTCCCCGTCATCTTCTCAAAAGTCTTCGCCACTTCGGTGAAGACTTCGCCGGCTCTTACCATCGATTCATGCACGTTGTGCTTGAAGTATGTGTAAATATGTCCGCCTATGACGGCAGCTCCCTTGACAACAGGCCGGCTGGCTCTGAACGGGTTCAACGGCTGGTAGGGAGGGAGGAACGAGGATACATCTTCCTCATCGAGCAACCTAACTGGTTCTCTTGTGAAGGAGAGGTAAAAGCCGTCCATGTTCACCAGCGAAGGAAGCATCACACGCCTATCCTCGGAGACACGGTAGGCGAGGAGGATCAGGTCGAAGACATCTTGGCAGGTTTCCGCGTGTAGCTGAATGAAGCCGCTGTCTCTGGCGGCGAGAACGTCGTTATGGTCTGGCTCGAGCGTTATGGGCGCTGCAAGCCCACGGGAGACGTTCACCAAAACCAGCGGAGCCCTCCATCCTGAGATGTTGTAGAGCATCTCAAACCCATAGAGGAGACCTTGGCTTGAGGTTGCCGTGAAAACCCTCGCACCCGTGCATGAAGCCGTTCCAGCGGCGGTGAGCATCGAATGCTCCGACTCCAGCTGGACGAGCTTTGCCTTCATCAGCCCCTCGCTGATCCATTTCGCCAGAGTCTCGATTATCTCCGTCTGAGGTGTTATTGGGTAGGCTGGGATGTAGTCGACGTTGGCCAGCCTGGCGGCCCACGCCGCAGCCGTGTTGCCTGTCATCATCTCCACTTCACGCATAAACCTTCACCTCCCTCACAGCATCGATAGCTTTCAGAGGACATTCCTTCAAGCAGACCAAACAGCCCTTACAGTTTTCATAATCTATCAACGGTTTGCCCGCCGAGTCCAAGACGATGGCTGACTCGGGGCAGTAGATGTAGCAGACCATGCAGCCGGTGCATTTCTGATAGTCGACCACCGGTTTGTACAGACGCCAGTTACCCGTCCTTCTCAGCGTTGAGTTGCCGAGGCTCAGTATGTCCAGGCTTAGGACATGCCGCGATGAGAGAGTGACGACTTCCCGTCTCATGGTTTCAGGCTCGACGTTTATCACCGGACGCGGGACAGCGTCATAGACCTCGCCAACAAGCCGTAGGTTCCTCTCCAGCACATCATCCTTCAACCCAAGCTCCGAAAGCTCCGCCACCGTCGCTTCCAAAACCGACTTCCTCTTGACAAATCCAGTCATCTTCGCAGCCGCCGCTGCGGCAGCAGAGCTGATAACTGGCTTGCCCACTATCGTCAAAGCCGCGTCGGTCAGGCTGTATTTCACAACGTTCCCTGCTCTGAACCTTTCGTCGGCTGCGTCGGGGCTCGTGTTGATGAACAAAACTCCGCCTCTTTTCAACCCCTCCAGCGGCCGTGCGAGCCAGTCATCCAACAGGGTCTCGTCCATCACTACTACGATGTCAGGGTCGAAAATGAAACCCCTCTCCAAGATGGGGCTGTTTGAAATGCGTGTGAAAGCGACGACAGGCGCGCCGCGTCTCTCAGCTCCGTAAACAGGAGAGTCTTGGGCCATAAACCCTTCGATGAAGGCTGCACGCCCGAGAATATGGCTGCTGGTTTTAACACCCTGGCCGCCCCTGCCGTGAAACCTTATTTTCAGCATGGGGCTCCACGATACATATCTGCACGGCGTTATATACACTTTTGGCGACAGCCGTTTAAATCACGGGCAAAATGTCATAACCTTAATTTGCTCTAAAAAATGGCTCGATTTAGTCACACCATTCACAATCAGAACATACGCGCGGAGGGTGGTCAAACTCGGCCGAGCTTCGTTTGAAGCCGGTCAAGCTTGACTTCCTTGCGCTGGCGAGGGGCGATGTTGTTCTGAAGCGTCTAGGTTTTTATGCAGCCAATTAGGATAGGATGTCATCGATGTCATCCGTCATATGCCATTCATGCAGTTTTGTCAACCAGCCGAACAGCCTATACTGCTTTAGGTGCGGGGTACCGTTGACGTTGATTGTATGCGTCAACTGCAGAACCCAGATTCCGGCTTACGTGAGTGCTTGTCCGAGCTGTGGATACCCTGTGCAGAGGCAGAGGCTCTCAAGCCATGTCCCATCCATGCCCATGGGGAACAGCTACACAGACCCGTCAATGAGGCCGAGAGGTGGGCTGGCCGACGTTTTTCTGCTGTACACGCTCCTCACCAAGAAGAGGATGCCCATATACAGGGCGTCGCCAGCCGTTTACGAGAGGCTGTCGCCTCAGACACTGGCGAGAGCCGGCCATTACCTGACGCTGACTCTGATAATCTTCTTCATAGGCGTTGCGACGGCTTCTATTATTTTGGAGCAGCAGGGCTTCGCAGCAATGATACCTGTCTCGATAGTCGCAGCGTTGATGCCGGCGGTGGGATTCCTCGGTTGGATGAGGTTGAACGACAGGCTTGAGCCGGAGCCTATCTGGCTTGTTGCGCTTGCTTGGGGATGGGGCGTCTTCTCCCTCCTACCCGCGGTAATCGTCAACGACCTTCTTATTCCACCTCTGGGCTGGGGTGGTCTTGCGGGCTTCACTGAAGAGCCAATCAAGATGCTCGGTGTGTACCTGATAGCCACCAACCCAAGGCTCAGGTCGGAGTTCAACGACCATCTGGACGGCCTTTTGTACGGCTCAGCCGCCGGTCTTGGGTTCGCCTTCAGCGAGAACATTCTCTACGTAGCTAGAAACCTGCAGACCAACCCCATGATCGTGCTTTTGAGAGTGCTCGCAATGTCGATGCACATGTTCACAACCGGGTTGATAGGCTACTGGATGGGCTATCTCAGGGTTCACGGCATGACTGTAAGCCTGCCAGCAGTGCTGCCGGCTTTAGCCTTCGCCGCGTTCACCCACATGCTTTGGAACACAATCGGCCAGCTGCCAGGCGACGCATTACTCGCGGTCTTTTTCATCTGGTCACCCATCCTTGTGTACTATCTGAGCAAGATTGCGAGAGAGGCTCTTGTGGATGAGTACTTCTGGGGATACGGCCATGGATACGCTCCCAAGGAGGGCCACTAACGTTTAGCCAAATACGTTCTGACGTGCTGCCTGTGGAGCGTGAACCCGTAGTACCAGAGCCCGGCGAAACCGAGTAACGCGAAGACGCTCAACATGTGGAGAACGGTGGAAACCACTGCACCACCGGCACGAACAGTTAAAGAGCCGAGCAGTGTAAGCAGGCCAGAGGCAAGAAAGGCCAGGGACCCATAGTAAATGTAGTCCAGCCCGTCGTTTTGCGGATTCATGGTTGATCAACCATCGTCTGGGTCGGTGGCGGCGGAGGAGGAGGTGGTGCAGGTCCGGGAAATGTGACTTGCTGAACAGGCGGTCCATAGCCCATGGCAGCCCTGTAGTATGCCCGATATCTTCCGAAGCCAACAACCCACAGCGCACCAGCAGCCAACTCAGCCAACCCGCCCAAAACACCCATCACAACACCGGCAATACTCGCTGCAGCCACCATGGATATCATGATGAACAGCGCCGCGCCAGCGGCTGCTACAGCACCATAGTATATGTAGTCGAGCCCGTCCCTGTCAAGCTGGAGGCCCATCACGCCCATCCCCTGCTTCAAGAAACTATAAAAGTCTTTAACTTGTGCCGACAGTAAACATGGTAAGCACTGTCGCGTCCTTCTCCTTCGTAAAGTAGCCTATGTTGACGTAGTTGTAAACGCCCTCACGCACAGACCACATGTAAACCTTCTTCACCCCTTTCCCGCGGCACTCAACCTCGGCAAACTCTTTCGTCAAAGCCTCCAGCGCAACCAGGTCGCTTTCCACCATGCATGCCACGTACTTCGTCATAACCTCGACGTTGGCGCTGCATCTCCTCACCTCACTCACCGAAACATCATGGTCGGCTAACACTTTGATAAGCAGCTGCTTCACCCGCTCTCTGCTGACCGGAGGGGGCGGAGCATATCCAGGCGGCGGATACGCCATACAACAAGGGATGCGTTTCTTTATTTAACGTCTTTTCGAAAGCTTATATGCAGGATGACGGGTGTGTTTTCATGCCGGTATTCTGCGAAGCATATGTGGGAGGCCCCTCTGTGGCTCCGTCGGCTAGAAAGAGGCCTGTGGGACTTTTGGTCCTAGGAGTGCTGCAGATTATCGGCAGCGTTTTAGGGATGTCCGGCAGCGCCTCAAACCTAGCCCAGGGTTTTGCGTTGGGCGCTGTAACTCTCATCGTCGGCATCGTGGGATTGCTGGTAGGCGTTTTCATGATTATCGGAAGATACTACACATTTGTTCTCGCATGGATAGTCATCTCTCTTGTCATAGGGCTGGTGGTCAACGGAATTTTACTGTCAGAGCTGTCTCAACTCGCGGGCACGGAGCTTGGCGCGGCCGTCATGGGCAGTGTGGTTTTCGGAATCGTCATCACGCTTGTAATTTACCTGCTCATAATCTATTACCTGAAGAGGCCTCATGTCAAGGCTTTCTTCGGTAAGCTTCCTGCCATGCCGACCATGGGTCCCCCGAGCGTTGCTCCGCCACCTCCGCCACCCCAGCCTGCCGGGGGCCCGTTCTGCCCCACATGCGGAGCCCAGCTTCAATACGTTCCGCAATATCAGAGGTATTGGTGTCCGTCGGAAGGGAAATATGTGTAACCGAGCTTTTGACGGCTTGCCCGCTCTTTCTTCATGGAAGAAGCCTTCCGCAACCACATGCTGTAAGAACGCCGACCAGTCATGGTGGCTGAGAACGGCGTTTAAACGCTTCACGGCCTTTCAAATCCAGCGTCGTGAAACTGTACATCAAGTTTACGCGTGGAGGAATTCCTCTTCCATCTGCGGTTTGAGCGTCTTCATATTAAATAGGAGGACCTAACATCGTCTCCCCGAGGAGGCGGCGAGGCTGGGGCCGTGGTCTAGCATGGTCTAAGACTCCAGCCTGGGGTGCCGGCAGCTGTGGAATCGCTGCCGCATTGAACGCTGGCAATCCTGGGTTCAAATCCCAGCGGCCCCATTCCACCTATCGAAGCCTACCAACTGATGAGGTTTGAGGTTCATGTAGATGATTTAGGCGGCGAGCCTTGAGGATTGCGGCGTAACAAGCCTACGAGGAAAAGTGTCTAACCGTACTATATACCTTCGTCGGCCGGCCATCTAGACTAAGGCCTTCAAGGAACTCCGCTGTGGATGTCGGTGTGCATCATATGTTTAATAGCTGCATTCTGCGGGTTGAAGTTGATAACTCAAACTATGGCGGGCAAGTTTGTGGTCGAGATCGCCTTTGACGTGCCGAGGCTAGAGGAGAAGCTTTTGGCCAAGGCTGCGAGCATTGCAGGGGCTGAGGTTAAGCTCACCAACGTCAGGCAGCAGCCGCTTGGGCTGGAGAAGCCGTCGGTTGACGTCTGTCTTGTGAGATGCATTTCCATGTACGGCGCCGTCCACGTAGCCGCCCTACGTGAAGGAACAGGCGTAAGAGCTGTCAACCCATCATCGGCAATCCTTTACTCTGGAGACAAGATTCTCACGGTTTCCAGGCTCAAGGCTGTGGGCCTTCCTTTGCCTAGAACGGCGGTTGGGCTCGACGCCCCTGCCGCTGAAAAGGCTTTGGAGAAGGTTGGTCTGCCGGCGGTTGACAAACCGCCGATAGGGAGCTGGGGTAGGCTCGTAGCCCTGCTAAAAGATTATGACGACTTCAAACTCGTGTTAGAGCATAGGGAGATGATGCCCAGCAGCTATTTGAAAACCCACTTCATCCAAGAGTATATAGACCTGCCGAACAGGGACATAAGAACGCTGATAATCGGAGAAGATGTCATCGGCGCCATGTACAGATACAGGCCCTCGAACGACTGGAGGACCAACATAGCTTTAGGAGGCGAGCCTGTTTCCGCATACTTGAACGACGAGCTTGTCGACATAAGCTTGAAAGCCGCCCGAGCCGTTAACGGCGAAGTCATAAGCGTCGACATCTTCGAGACGACGGACGGAAGCTATCTCGTCAACGAGGTCAACGGCGTCCCTGAGTTCAAGGGCCTGATGCAGGCTACGTCAGTCGACATACCTGCGAAGATAATCGAATATGTCATCGGTTCATCGAGGCGCTGAGCTTAACCATACATTTTGCGCAGAAGACGTCCTGCTTCCGGTCTACGTCGTAAACGGTGTTGCTGAAGTTCATGACGCATCCAACGGTTCTGCAGTGGCTTAACCCCAGCATGTGCCCAAACTCGTGGACAACCTCTTTGACTATCCTCGCGATGTAAAGCTTTCTGTCCCTCTTGCCGCCATACTGCACAGGGTCAAGCCTGCGGGTTGAGACAACGGCTTTTCTTCCGGGTGCGTAGCCGAAGACAAAGTTGAAGCCTGGGACATAAAGGTCTCTGTCGGTTAACAATAGGGTGTATTCGCTGGATGGCTGAAGGATGTCCAGCAAGGTGACTGCGTTGAACTGCTGTCGGCTGCTGTCTAATGCTTCCTCAACGTTTGTGAGGCTTGTTTTGATGATCTCAACCTCAACATCCAAGATTGCGTGAAGTCTTTCAGCCAAAGCCGCCGCAAGCTCAGGGTCGTCAACTTCCATCAAAACCGTCAACCGCATAGATTATCTTCCGCTGACTAACACTTTCTGCGTGATAATATGGGTTTCTGGAACACCGGGCGTTGGGAAGACCGTCGTCGGCAAAGCTTTGGCGAAGAAGCTAGGATACCAATTCATCGACCTCCCCGAGTTTGTGAAACGGATGAGGCTATACGAATCATATGATAGACGTAGGGATACTTGGACTATCGACCCTAGAAGAGTTAGAAAAGCCTTGAGAAAAGAGAATCTTGAGAACTGTGTTCTGTCCAGCCATATAGTCGTCCCCGGTCTCGGCAGATGTGAAAAATGCATAGTGCTCAGGCTCAACCCTCTGGTTCTCTGGCGAAGGCTTGAAAGAAGAGGCTACAGCCGTCAAAAAATCAGGGAAAACGTCGAAGCAGAATTTGTCGGCGCAGTCTTGTCGGATGCTGTGACAACGCTGGGCACGCGCAAGGTCTTCCAGATAAACACGACTGAAAAAAACAGAGAGCAGATAGTCACTTTGTGTTTGAGGATAGTCAGGGGTGAGTCTAAAGGTGATTCAGTTGACTGGCTAACAGACCTGACGGAGAGGCAGACATCGAGGCTATTGAGGTCTTTTGCACAAGCCATGGCTGGGAAAATTTGATACCTTTTTTAACCGCTTCTCACCACCATAGCCAGACGATGATTCCATCCGATTTCTAGCAAACTCACAAGGTGTTCAAAATGGTGTCGGACCACAGGGTGGCCGTTCTAGACAGAGATTTATGCGATTCAAAGAAGTGTGGAAACTGGCCTTGCATAACCTACTGCCCGCCTGTCAGGAACAAGATAGATGCCATTAAGATGGGTGACGACGGCTACCCGATAATAAGCGAGACCCTCTGCATAAGCTGCGGCATATGCGTCAAAAAATGCCCGTTCGAAGCCATAACGATCATAAACCTTCCCACCGAGCTTAAGGACAGCGTGGCACACCATTACGGCGTTAACAAATTCAAGCTTTTCCGACTACCTTATCCAGAGCGTGGTAAACTTGTCGGCCTGCTGGGGATGAACGGGATTGGCAAGTCGACGGCGATAAAGATATTGGCGGGACAGCTGACGCCCAACTTCGGCGTGTTGGAGGGAAGGCCCAGCTGGGAGAAGGCGCCAAAGTTCTTCCGTTCAACGTTGCTTAAGGAGCATCTAACCCAGCTGGCTAAGGGCGGGGTTAAGGTCTCTTACAAGCCGCAGAACATCGCCGACATTCCTAAAGTAGTTACAGGAACAGTGTCGGAGGTTCTGGGAAGGTTGGGTAAGCCTGAGGATGTCAGACGTGTGATGATAGACCTCGACCTAGAATCGTTAGCTGACAGGGAGGTGAGCGTTTTGAGCGGCGGAGAGCTTCAACGGCTGGCCATCGCCGCATGCCTGTTGAAGAACGCCGACACATATATCTTAGACGAGCCCTCGAGCTTTCTGGACATCCGGCAGAGGCTGAGGATGGTTGAGGCGGTGCGTAGCAGAATCACGGAGGATAATGGAGCAGTTGTAGCCGACCATGACCTGGCCGTTCTGGACTATCTCTCAGACGTCGTCTTCCTTCTTTACGGCGAGCCGTCCGTCTACGGGGTTGTCGCAGGCCCTTACGGTGTCAGGGAGGGCATCAACATCTTCGTAGAAGGCTACATCCCCGACGAGAACATAAGGTTCAGGGATGAGAAGATAGATTTTCAGCTCAAGCCTCCGACGAGGGCCGTTGACGCAAGCGTGGAGAGGCTTGTCTGGCCTGAAATGACCAAAAGTTTTCCAGGCTACAAGCTTCATGTGGCCGAGGGATGGGTTGGACGCGGCGAGGTTCTGGGCATAGTGGGGCCTAACGGAATCGGCAAAACAACGTTCGCCTCCATAATCGCGGGAGCAACTCAGACAGATGAAGGTTACTCGTTCGACCCTAAGGCTGTAAGCTACAAGCCGCAATACCCGCAGGCCGAGGACATAACCGTGGAGGCTGCTTTGAGGCGCGCGGCCGGGGAAGCCTACGACACATCACTATACAAGTCTATGGTGTTGAAGCCGTTCAGGTTGGAGAAGTTGTTGGACAAGAACATGATAGAGCTGAGCGGTGGGGAGTTGCAGAAAGTCGTCGTGGCAGAAGCGTTGTCTAGGAAAGCCGACATATATGTGTTGGACGAGCCCAGCGCCTTCCTCGACGTCGAGGAGAGATACCACTTGGCCAAGCTCCTGAAGAGAATGGCCTTGGAGATGAACGTCTACATACTGCTTGTCGAGCACGACTTCACAGTCCTCGACTTCGCCTCCACTGCGGTAATGGTTTTCGAAGGCCATCCCGGTGTCGAGGGATACGCTCACCCGCCAACAGACCTGAAAACGGGGTTCAACATGTTTCTCAAAGCCATGGACGTCACCTTCCGCCGCGACCAAACAACCAAAAGGCCGCGATTGAACAAGAAAGGTTCTCAGCTTGACCGCCTGCAGAAGCAAACAGGAGAGTACTATTACTTTGGAAGCTTTTAAGAGACCGTCGTCGCCAAGCCTTTTAAAATAGCTTGACAAACTGTTTACTGATTTTTTAGACAAAGTTTTATACCTGCCGAACACGGTGGATTAACAGGTTATGTCTTCGTCTACGACTCCGATGAGGAGGAAGGAGTTGAGCCTCAGAGTCGCTGAGGCCAGGCAGAGGGACATAGGGAGGAAAATAGCCAGAGTCGACAGCCAAGGGATGAAGGAGATTGACCTAAGTCCAGGCGACCTTATCGAGATAACTGGAAGGAGGACAACAGTGGCTATAGTTTGGCCGCCCTATAAGGAGGATGATGGTCAGGGTATCATAAGGATTGACGGAGAGATAAGACGTAACTCGGGGGTCAGCGTGGGCGAGTATGTGCGTATCAGCAAGACGACAGCTAAGCCTGCTACTAAAATCGTTTTGGCGCCTTTCGAGCCGCTTCCCTTCGTAGGAGACTTTGGCAGGATAGTCAGGAGCCAGCTCTTGAACATGCCCGTCGCAAAAGGAGACATCATAGTAGTCCCCGTCCTGGGAATGGGTGTGGAGCTTAAGGTCAGCTCGACAAGCCCGTCGCCCATAGTCATGGTCACCGAAAGCACCGTTGTTGAAATAAGCACAACACCCGCCAAACGGCTTGAAGAAGTCTCAGGAGTAACCTACGAGGACATAGGCGGCCTCCATGAAGAGCTTCAGAGAATCAGGGAAATGATAGAGCTGCCTCTCAAGCATCCCGAGCTCTTCAGACATTTGGGCATAGAGCCTCCGAAGGGAGTTATACTTTATGGGCCTCCCGGCACTGGGAAAACGCTTATCGCGAAAGCAATAGCCAACGAGACGGGTGCTCATTTTGTCTCGATAAACGGGCCTGAGATAATGAGCAAGTTCTACGGAGAGTCGGAGGCTAGGCTGCGTGAGGTGTTTCAGGAGGCTGAGCAGAGCGCTCCCTCGATAATTTTCATCGACGAGCTTGATGCTATTGCGCCTAAGAGGAGCGAGGTCACTGGGGAGGTTGAGAGGAGAGTGGTTTCGCAGCTGCTGACATTGATGGACGGGTTGAAGAGCCGTGGCCAGGTTATCGTCATCGGCGCAACCAACAGGATAGAGGCGGTAGACCCGGCGCTACGGAGGCCCGGGAGGTTTGACCGCGAAATCAGAATAGGCGTGCCCGACAGAAACGGAAGGAGAGAGATACTGCTTATCCACACAAGACGCATGCCCTTGGCTGAAGACGTTAACCTCGATGAGCTTGCTGAGATAACGCATGGCTTCGTCGGCGCGGACATAGCTGCGTTGACGAGAGAAGCTGCGATGAACGCGCTGCGCAGGTTTTTGCCGCAGATAGACCTTGAGAAAGAGGTCATACCGGCGGACGTGCTTGAGAAGATTAAGGTTACGCGGGAGGATTTCGCCAATGCACTGAAAAACATACAGCCCTCTGCGCTTAGAGAGGTTGTGCTCGAGGTGCCGAACGTCAAATGGGATGACATAGGTGGATTGGAGGCTGTGAAGCAGGAGCTACGCGAAGCCGTAGAATGGCCTCTCAAATATCCCGACGTCTTCAAAAGGCTTGGAATAAGGCCGCCGAGGGGGATCCTGCTGTACGGCCCTCCGGGAACTGGCAAGACGCTTCTGGCTAAGGCTGTTGCAACAGAAAGCCAGGCCAACTTCATCAGCGTCAAGGGTCCTGAAGTGTTGTCGAAGTGGGTTGGGGAGTCGGAGAAAGCCATCAGAGAGATTTTCCGGAAGGCGAGGGAAACAGCGCCCTGCATAGTGTTCTTCGACGAGCTTGACTCCATAGCCCCGCGGAGAGGGATTCACACAGACGCCGGAGTCACCGACCGCATAGTCAACCAGCTTCTCACAGAGATGGACGGCATGCAGTCGCTCAAAGGCGTGGTCGTCATGGGAGCTACCAACAGGCCTGACATACTTGACCCAGCGCTTCTAAGGCCGGGGAGGTTTGACCGCGTCCTCTACGTGCCTCCTCCAGACAAGTCAGCTAGGCTGGCGATCTTTAGGATACACACCCGCGAAATGCCTTTGGACTACGACGTCAACCTCGAAACTCTCGCGACGGTGACAGAGGGCTATACTGGAGCGGACATTGAGGCTGTGGTCAGGGAGGCTGCGATGCTGGCTGCGAGAGAAAACCTCCAAGCCCAGAAGGTTTCGATGAGACACTTTGAGAAAGCCTTGGCGAAGATAAAGCCCAGCGTCGGAGCTGAGGAAAAGGCTGAATACGACAGGATCGTCAGCAACTTCAAGAAATCGATGGCTTACATCGGATGAATACTATCGAAGTATAACGCTGGAATAACGCGAATAGTGTTGCATGCGGTCGTTGAAGCCAAGCGATAAATAATCCTGCAGCGAGGCGGCTTCACGAGGTAAAAGAAATGCGAGCGCCATGGAGGAAGGAACCGGTTGAAAGACCAGCCTACGTACAGGCCATACCCTACCAGGATAGAATGCTGGAGATTCTGACGCAGTTGAAAATCCAGAACGAGAAGCTTAACAGAACCATCGAGAGGCTTAAGCATAGGGGGAAAGAGCTTTTCGAGCAATGTGTCAGAGCTGAGCAGGAGAAAGACACCGCTAGAGCGACGATTTACGCCAACGAGATAGCGCAGCTTCGTAAGATGACGCGGACGCTGCTCGCCAGCCACATGTCCCTCGACAAAGTTGTCCTGCGGCTAGAGACCGTGAAAGAGTTCGGAGACGTCATGCATGTGCTAGGCCCAGCAACGCAGATAATCAAACAGGTTCAGCATGAGATTTCAGGAATAGTTCCAGAGGTTGCGCACAGCCTGAGGAGAGTCGACGAAATGCTCGAAAGCATAATTATCGAAGCCGGCAACGTCACGGGGGGCAGTGTATACGTTTCCGTAAGCGACCCTGAGGCGCAGAAGATAATGGAGGAGGCTGCCGAAGTGGCTGCGCAGAGGATGAAGAGCAACTTCCCCGAGCTGCCTGAGACATACCAGCATCTCGAGACGGCGGCTCAGAAAGCAGACTAGCCGCCAAACCTCTCCATTTTTTACGTCATCTGCTGATGTTGAGCTGTTTCTCAGCCGACTTGTTGTGCAAAGGTGAAATAGCACCGCGTCGCCGTGGAGCTGATGCATTTCACCGAGGCCGTTTTTCTCGGCGTTCTGCAGGGATTGGCTGAATGGCTGCCAATCAGCAGCGAAGGGTTCGTCACCCTCTTTTCACGCCTCGTCTTCGGGAGAAGCCTCGAGTCGGCTCTTGTCTCCGCCATCTGGCTGCACTTGGGAACGTTGATGTCGGCGGTTGTTTATCTCAGGAAAGACGTCGCCATGGTTTTAGGTGGAATTGTGTCGCCGGGAAGGGGTAGGACCATGCTCGTGTTCCTGGTTGTGGCGACGCTTGCCTCAGCCGTTACAGCGGTCCCGCTTCTGGTTCTGTTCCGCGGCCTAGCCGTCGCGGATTCGGCCTTCGCTCTGCTGGTTGGCCTCTTCCTCATTCTCGCCGCCTTCATGCCGAGGAAAGCCATCCTCAACGAATTGGTTTCTTTGCGTGCTGCGTTGCTGGTGGGCTTTGTTCAAGGCTTTTCCATATTACCTGGCGTCAGTAGGTCGGGGGTGACGGTTGCCGCGCTGCTGTTATTAGGCAACACGATTCATGACGCCTTCCGCACGAGCTTCTTGATGAGCATTCCCGTCGTGGCTGGAGCTCAGCTTCTCCTGCCTGCCTTGTTCGAAGTTTTCACAGTCAACGTTGAGATGATTGCGGGTGCTGCCGCAGCCTTTGTCACAGGCGTTTTAACGATGAGGCTTCTCATGACAGCCAGCATTAAACTTAACCATCGTAAGCTCATGTTAGCGCTGGGCGCTTTAGTGATGCTTTTGGGCGTTTCGATGTTTCTATAAAGATGGTTTGGGGGGATAAAGACCTCCCGTTTTCCGCCGTCTCGCATAATCGTTGAGCATTCTGTACACCGCGCCATGCGGCGAGCCGTTGACCAACGCCACCACCGCCTCCTCAGCCGCTTTGACGTCGTCGAACTCACCTATGATGGCAACCGTGTCGCCGTAGATCGACACGTCGACGTGGCATGTTTCCTCGATTATACGTCTTGTCTTGCCCTGACTGCCTATTACACGAGCTTTCACACGCGTCAAATGGTTATAGTTATTTCCGACGTATTCTGTCAGGTCGATGACCGAGAGAAACACACCGTTTTCTGCTAGCTTGAAGGCTTTGTCGGGTGGGAAACCCCTGCCTATTGCTGTCACGATGTCTCTTGCCTTGAACAGGGCTGTCGGGTCTCCGCCCTCGCCAGCTGGTTTAGCGAGGTTTATAACCACCGTTCCATCTTCGCTGTTTACGCTAAGCACCACGCCCAGATTCTTCTCTATCCTCGCCTTGACCATGCCGTCTTCTCCAACCAGCACGCCGACGCGCTCCTTCGGGATGTTGACCACGAAAGAAGACTCTGTAATTCCCTTAAACCTGTAAGGCCCCTGCATGATTCACCCCCCTCTCCTGATTTTCTTCAACATCTCCTCGCCGTCGACCCTAAGCCCAGCTTTGGTGAAGAAACTGCTCAAAACACTCACCCCATGCGTGAGAAAGGTTTCAGCCATCGGATGGTCCTTCGCAACCGCTTGCGCCAGGTCTATCAGATACAGCTTTAGCCCCTTCCCAACCATGATGTTATACTGGCTTAGGTCGCCGTGAACCATCCCCCCATCGTTGTAGAGCTTCGCCAAAATCTCGACAACTTGGTTGAATATGGTCTCCAGCTCGTCAGGCTCGAACTTCTCCTCATGGAGAAGCGGGTACCTGACGCCGTTTTCTCCGAGAAACTCCATGACCAACACGTTGTTTTGCTGGAACAATGGTTTCGGCACAGGCACGCCCGCATTGAACGCCTGCGTAAGGTTTGCATACTCGCGTTCAGACCACAGGTAGATGAACCTTCTAAAGTTCCGTGGAATTTTCTTAAAGCGCGGGTCGTTGACAACGTACTGAAGCCTGTTTCTCCTAAACTCAGCTGTTGAGACCAAGTAGATTTTAACGGCAACTTCTAACCCCGACCCGTCAACCCCATGGTATATCCGAGACTCTTTCCCAGTGCTGACAACGCCCATGACCTTTCTAAGCCTGCCAGTGTTCAGCATGTCGTAAACAGTCATAAGCGTCTGGCCGTCGAACACTTCCTCAAGGCTCTCATCTAACTCAGACCTTTTGACGAGATAACGTTGCTCCCTATCCTTACGATATTCCTTCAAGCTGAGCTTCCTCTCAGCCTTATCCCACTGGCTCAAACCATCCCATCACTGATTGGATGAAGCCAGCATAAAACCATAAAACACAACACCTCTGAACATGCATTGTGAGACAACCTGTTGTGACGCTCCACCATGGCTATGCCCGCAACACCGACGAACCTGGATAGAGAAAATGGCCGCACAGTAAAATGCATTTAAACCTGTAATATCATACCCGTGAAGGGAAAATGTCTTGAACAGACGCATCCTTGTGGCGATGACAGGAGCCAGCGGCATCATATACGGAATAAGGCTCCTACAGGTTCTCAGAGACACAGAGTCGGTTGAAACCCATTTGATCGTTAGCCACGATGCTGAGAAAACCATAGGCATCGAGACGGAATACACGGTCTCATACGTGAAATCTCTCGCATCCTACAGCTATGAGTTTGACGACTTGGCTGCAAAACCATCAAGCGGCTCCTTCAAACTGGATTGCATGGTTATAATCCCATGTAGCATGAAAACTTTGGCCAGCATAGCTGTGGGCTACTCCGACAACCTGATAACGAGAGCTGCGATGGTTACGCTCAAGGAGCAGAGGAAACTTGTCCTAGTCCCGCGTGAAACGCCGTTGAACCAGATACATATCGTGAACATGCTCAAGGCTTGCAGGGCGGGTGCGATTATACTTCCCGCCATGCCTGGCTTCTACCACAGGCCAAAAACCGTCGAGAATTTGGTGGACCATGTGGTTGGAAAGGTTCTCGACATAATCGGGGTGGAGCACAGTCTGTACAGGAGATGGGAGGGGCTGAGCACGTAGGTAGCCTAGGTGAAAAACGCTGTCCCAGTATTTCGGCAAATACCTTTTGTCGAAATGGGTTTATGGCTACGCCCTTCCCTTAAAAATAGTCGAGAAACTAGCGTTGCAGACGGAAGACGAGCTGCTTCACATCGGGTCGGGAACGGGTCAAACCTCCCTGCTGATATGCCGCAGATTCGGCTGCAGAGTAACCGGGGTGGAACTAAGCCCGCAAATTGTAGACGTGGCTAGCAGAAGATCAGCGCAGAAAAAGTTGAATAAGCTTGTGTCGTTCCGCTTCATCGATGATATTCTCAAACATGCGAGAAAGTATCGGCGCGTGTTCTTAGAATCCGTGCTCAGCTATCTCGAAAACCCTGCGAATCTGCTGAACCACGTTGTCGACAGAGGCTGTAGGCTTGGGCTGCTGGAGCTCGTGTGGAAAACAGAACCAACAAGCGAAGATGTCCTTAACGCATCAAAGGTCTTCGGCGCTGCAAAATTCGTGGAAACAGAACATTGGAAAGCATTTCTCCACGACTGTGGGTTCCATGTTGTAGACTGCGGTGAGGAGGACCTTACTCTATCCCGAAAGCTGTTAGATGATTTGAAGATATCACCTACCGTTACTGTGCGGGGAATTGCTGCTTCTATGTTCAAGGCTTTGACCGTAGTGGAAGCGCGGGAACAGCTGGGGCTTTTTCTATCTTTTTTCCGAAAACTTTCTCGAAAAATGTGTTGCGGCTACTGCATAGCTGATGCATGACGGTATGATTGGTTCGAGCCGTCGCCCAAGGCCGGACCTCCGGGCTGCATGGTTTTTGACCGGCTTATCCGGGTTTGCCTTCTCTCCTTTCGGTTTCCATACTTCTGAGAAGGTGTCGCTTAATCTTGCCGGTTTGAGTCTTAGGGAGTTCGCCGACGAACTCTATTTCTTTAGGGGCTTTGTATGGCGCTATTCTTCTCTTGACAAACTGCCTGATCGCCTCTCTGAGCGCATCGCTTGCCGTGAAGCCTTGTTTGAGGACGATAAATGCTTTGACAACCTGGCCTCGCTCTTGGTCAGGCACACCTATCACAGCCGCCTCCGCCACCGCCGGATGTTTAGCCAGCGCGTCCTCAACCTCATGGGGTGAAATCCGGTAGGCCGCAGATTTTATTACATCGTCGCTTCTGCCGACGAACCAGAAGAACCCCTCCTCATCTCTGTAGGCCATGTCGCCCGTGTAGTTCCATCCCTGTTTGACAGACTCGGCCTGCTTGTCCGGGCTTCTCCAGTACCTTATGCCAATCGGCCCTATTACCGCGACGTGTCCGACTACTCCTACGGGCGTCTCGTTTTCAACGTCGTCGACCAACCTTACTTCAAAGCCAGGCACCGGAAGGCCCACGGACCCCGGCTTGACGTGTCCAAACCTAGACGATATGAAGCCGTCGAGAAGCTCGGTGCAGCCGAGGTGTTCCAAAACCTCGCATCCGAAAAACTCTCTCACTTCATTGTACAATGTGGGAGGACATGGCTCGCCAGCGGTCACGCACACACGAACTGAGCTCAGGTCATACTTTTTACGTTCCTGCTTCAAGGCTACGATGGCCCGGTAAGCCGTGGGCACGCAGTAGAAGACCGTGACCCTGTGCTTTTCTATGAGTTCTAAAACATGGGCAGGATAGAACTTTATGGAGCCCATGAGGGATGTCGTGGCTCCGTGGCGTAACGGGTTGCATAGCAGGCCGGTATGCCCGTATGCGAAGGCTAGGGAAGGAGTTCCTCCCCACACATCCGACTCGCTCGCCATCAACACGTTTTTCGCATAACAGTCCGCGACGGCCAAGTAGTGTCGGGCGGTGTGTATACAGCCTTTTGGCTGACCGGTTGTTCCCGACGTGTAGAGAAGCAGCACTGGCTCGTCCTGGTCCAAGCGGACAGGCTGCAGTTCTGTGGCGTCCTCATACCTGTCAATCAACTCATTGAAAGATATGTATACGTCCTTTACCTCATTCTGCTCCGCTTCCGCGATGACCGTGTGTCTAACTGTTTTTAAGTTGGGCTGAGCTTTTTCAACTTCGTCAAGTATCTGGATGCTCGTTATCAGGATTTTGGCTTCGCAGTCGTTGGCTATATGGGATATCTCGTCCGCCCTGAACATGGGATGCACTGGAACCGTGACCGCGCCTATTTTTTGGACTGCAAGGGAGCTTACGATGAATTCAGGTATGTTAGGGAGTATGAGCATCACACGGTCGCCGGCTTCCACTCCCAATCCTCTCAAAGCGTTCCCAAACCTGTTCACCATCAGCCGCAGCTCCTCATACGTTATCTTCCTATCGTCAACCATAACCGCAGGCTTTCCGCCTCTGCCACTCCTGACATGTTCGTCAACCAATGTTTCAGCAATGTTGAGTTTTACAGGCCATTTCCGAGCCTCTGGAAAGTCAAGCTTAAACCGTGGCCACATCTCCTTGGGAGGCCCATACCTCTCCATCAAAGACAAGCAACCACACCGGCTTAACGCAATTCTTCTTCGGCTTAAGCCTTTCCGCCAAATTTAGAAGATAAAATGACGGTTGCCTAACCAACCTGCAGAAAGTGCTTTACCCTGTTAAGTTTTTCTACTCCGTTCTTGAGTTAAAACCATCGTGGCGAAAATCAGCGTAGGCGGTGTGGTGTTTGACGAGGCTTGGCTCGACTCGGGAGGCGTCAGGCTGCACGTCGTCATAGGCGGGGCGGGCAGGGCTCTCGTTTTGCTTCACGGGTGGCCAGGCTATTGGAAAGACTGGGAAAAAGTCATGCCGCTTCTCGCTTCAGATTTTAAGGTTGTCGTCCCAGATTTGAGAGGGTTCGGGCTGTCGGATAGGCCGGAAGACTACAACGAATACACGCTTGACCGCTATTCGCAGGACGTGAAAAACTTGTTAGACCTGTTGGATGTTGAAAAAGCTTTTCTGAGCGGTTTTGACGTCGGCTCGTCCGTAGCCTCTTACTTCGCCGTAAAAAATGAAGAGAGAGTGGGAGGACTTGTTCTCATCAGCCCGTCCTATCCCGGGCTTGGAAAACGCCGTCTCGAAGAGAAACACGCCCGTGAGAACTGGTATCAGTTCTTCCACCTCACAAACCTCGCCGAACAGCTGGTAGGATACAACAGAGAGACTGTGAAAATTTACCTAACATATTTCTTCCGCCATTGGTCTTACAGACCGGCTTTCACCGAACGCGACATCGAGGAGTACGTTGACGTCTTTTCCCGCGGACTGGCCGGCGGCTTCAACTGGTATAAAGCTCGTGTCAAGACAAGGTACGTTGACTGGCTCGGCAGACCTGTAACGGCTCCAACACTCATTCTCTGGCCCGACAAAGACCCGATATTCCCGCTGGAATGGAGCGACAACGTCAAAACATACTTTCCAAACTCCAAGCTTGAAGTCATCAGAGATTGTGGACATTATGTTCCTAGGGAGGCGCCGGACGAGTACATCGCCAACGTCAAGCAATTTCTTTCCAGCGACGAGTTTTAAACAACCTCTGCCGTTTAAGCGACAACTTGCTTGCGCTTTGAAACGCTCTCATCAGCTTTCTTGAGGTATTTGGCTCGCATTTCCAACACGGAGAGGGGACCAATCCTAAAATATTTGCGGCAACCATGCTGGCGTCGAATTAGATAACCGCTTTGGGTTGACGTTGCATGAACCTGCAGCATAGATACAGCGTGCGTGAGTTCACCGTGCGCTATCGTCTTGAATCGTTGCTACAGCTGTCTCTTTTCAGCCTTCTCGGATATTTCTCCGCCGACCTTTTCAATCAAGCAAAAGACCTGCTTCTTTTCATTACCGCCTGGCTCTTAGTGTTTGTGGTAATCGCCGGCGGATGGCCTTACGCTCCTCCGCTGGGCACTGTATCCCGAAGGATATGGAAGACTGGGTTGTTGATGTCGTCGCTTCTCCCAGCCGCAGCTGTCACAACGTATCTATCCCTCAGTCTCATCAGGATGTTTCCTCCCGAATACGTTGGAGGAAGCATGATTTACGTCGCCGGTCTATGGGGTGTTGTCCTCGAATCATGGCCTATGCGTCACTATCATCCGCGGAAGGCCTTCGCAGCGGGTGCTTTGCTGTCGTTTCCTGCGGCCGTTGTACTCTCCACGTTACTGCAGAATAGGGTCGCGTTTGAGAGTCTGTTCGGATTCTACCTCACACATATGGCCTTGTCTTTTATGTTTTCCCCCTCGCTTGTGTTCCAAGGGCATCCGTTCCATAGGCTGTGGAGACAGCCGTCGATAGGTTTTGCTGCAATCTTCTCAACCCTGCCCGTAGCGTTTGCGGTGTTTTACTTACTCGGCCATCTCAGCAGTCAATCCCGGCAGACGATGGTGGCTTTCTTCTCCAGCATGATTTTATGGCAAGTTCTGCACTCATGGGCTTTCTGCTATCTCTTTTCGCTAAAGCGGACGCAGCCGTTGAGAGGACTCATCACCTCAGCATCAACCATCTTAACTGCAGCAGCATGGACGTATGCTTGGACAAATCTAACGACGCCATTAAACGTGGCGATGGTCAACCTGTTGATAATTCTGCCCAGCCTGATTATTCACAACATCTTCTGGCTTAGAAAACCTTTTTCAGCACCGTTGCTGTTCGGCAGCCCAGCACAAGGGCAGACAAGTCTGGAAAAGTTGAACGAGTGGTTTTTACAGGTGGCTGACTAGCTCGTCAACGTTTCCGACGTTGTAGTCGGCTTCAACAGACTGCTGTCTTTCCCAGCGTTTTATGTTAGAAACAAGAACGGTAGTCATGCCCAGGGTTCTCGCCGGCTTTAAGTCGGACTCGTAAGTGTCACCAACCATGACCGCGTCCTCTGGCTTGACTTTGAAGAAGCTTAGCACTGTCTGGAAATGTATAAGGCTGGGCTTGCCGATTACAATGGCGTTTTCTCCTGTCATGTATTCAAGCGCGTGTACTAAAGCTCCTGGCGACATGAGAGGGCCTTGGTTCGGCGAATAATACCATCTAACCTTGTTGACGGCGATGAAGGGAACTTTCTTGTTGTTGATTGCCCGCAAAGCCTCCGTTAGCTTCTTAAAGGTCAGGAACCTGTCGAGACCTACCACAACCGCTTCAGCCTCTCTCCACCCATCTACTATCTTATGGCCATGGCTTGTCAACTCTCTTCTAAGCCCCTCTTCGCCGACGACCAAGCACTTAACCCGGCCCATCTTCTCCCTCAGATATTCGGCAGCAACCCTAGCAGCCAGCCATACTTGGTCCCGCTGAACCATGAACCCTAAGCTCCTGAACAAGGACCATGCTTCGAAAGTGCTTTGATGCGAGCCGCTGCCCAGAAGACCGAACGGTATTTGATTGCGCTTCAGCGTGGCGAAGAGCCTGTATCCGCCGAGCACACGGGTTTCATGCTCTAAAGTTCCAGTTATGAGTACGCCGTCGATGTCGAACAAGAACAGCTTCTTATGGTTCAGGCTCATGAAACAAATTAGGATGTGTAGAGGCCGACTAAAACCCGGCCGTCCTCTATCTTCGTCGGGAAGGTTGCTAACGGTCTCGCCCTGCCGTGGTGCGGATGGGTTAGGACCCTGCCCGTTCTTACGTCGAACTTTGCGAGATGGTCTATGCATGAGACTGAGTATGTTTCTACGAAGCCGTCGGAGAGGAAGCCCCCTTCATGGGTGCACATGTTTTCCACGGCGAAGGTTCTGCCCATAGTTCTGACTATCAAGAGTTCAAGCCATCCGTCAACGATCACCAGCCGCTTTCCAAGCTCTTCTAAAATCTTCACGTCGCATGCTTCAACCCACCTTGACGGAGGAGTTTCTTCAACCGCTTCTTTCGGAAAGCGTTTCATGCAGAGCTCTAAAACAACGCCCGCTAAGTAGTTTGAAGGCTCAACTACGTCGGGGTCTCTTCTATACTTGCCTATGAAGTCGTCCATGTATGTGTTGAAGTCATACTCCGTCGCGGTAAGGGTTAGCAACACCTCTCTGAGCCGCTGGTTGTTTGAGTAGAAGATGCCTGCTCTAGCCGCAGTCACTAAAAGCCTGTAGCATAGCTTGGTTGCAGCCAAGATGTCAGCCATTCCTTCAGCGTTTGCCACGCATTCACGGAAGGCCTTGTACGCTCTCTCCACCAGCTTGGGCCTGTAGCCTGTCGTCGTCTCGATGATGTTGAGGAACTGTCTTCTGCTGCGGGTCAGGTAGGTGAGCATGACGCCTAGGGTGTGGTAGAGATATGGGTCGCTGGCTATTTCCTCAGACTCGGCCGAGGCCTCTGACAAACCGTAGATGGTGAAATCCAGCATGGTCAGAAGGTTGTCGAGATAGTTTCTCGACAGTTTTTCGTCCCTGCTCTTGAGGACGGTGCAGCAGGCGTTCCAAATGACAGGCTCGAAATCCCAAGCTTTTATCTCCTTAAGGCGTTCAAAAAGGTAGCTCATAGCGCATGTTCCTTGGCAAGCTCCACCCGCCTCTTTCTAGCCATGTCGATCGTCGGCAACGTGTATTCTTTGGTTATGCGTAGAACATCCAGCCTAGCCTCGAGAGTTGTGCATTTGCTCAGCCATGTTCTCTCAGCTATCGACCAGTGGAAAAGCTCGTCGTCCAGCAACTCTCTGAAAACAGCCTTGATCTCCGGATATCTATCTCCTGCAGCTTCTTCAACGCCTCGGTGATGGCTGACGCTCGTCCACTCAACAACCTGCAGCACTGAGGTGAACCTCAGCTGGAAAAACTCAGGCCTTTCCAAAGCCAGTTTAATCGGCAGCTCGAAAACCTGCACCCATTCGGGCATCGGTGTGAAATTGTCCATGCTTCCTCCATACTGTTTGAGAAGCCTATGCCTGAGAACCCAGTGCCTCGCCTCGTCTGAAACCTGTCTCGCAAACATGGGGTAGAACTCGGGGTCGACATGTTCGGCGTAATCCTTGACGAGCTTGGCTACGACCGCTGCTGCAGCCCATTCGTTCCAGGTCCCCTGCCGCAGCCATGAAATTATCGCACCCTTGTCAGCTGTCTTAATCCATTCCTGTCCATAACGGTAGTGTTGCTCGAAATGCGTCTGGTTGACTCTCTTGAAAAACTCGACGAACTCCGCGTTTGACATTCTGGCTATTTCTGCAGCCGAAACGGCTTCAGACATGCGATGGGAGTTTTTGTCTGACAGGTATATAAGCGTATGCGACGCACGGCTCAGCCCCTGTGGTTCAGTGCTTCACGGTATGACACGTGATGGCTTCTCTCGGCCGTAGCCCAGCTTCTTTATCTGCTCCCGTGAAGGCCATTCTCCGAAAGCCTGCCAAACCAGTGCAAAAATTATGTAAGGCTGCACACCCATGTCGTACATCTTCACACCATCCCTCGAAAGCACCAGTTTCTTCTCCTCCTCGGTCAGCCCAAACTCATCCATGACCTTGTTCATGTCTCTCTTGAATCTTTCTCTGAAATCAGGGTCTCTGAAAATCATGTAGCCCAGCTTGTGGATACGGAGATGCTCGAGAGGAGGATATCTGAAAATTATCGTCATCTTCGCACCTCACGTCCTAAACCATACAACGCTGTAGCCGTTGTTCCACGCGGTCCAGTATGTTAGCACCTCGGTTGACTTGGCGTTGGCGCAGCTCGCTGCCGCAATCCAGGTCCCCAGCTCGTGGTTGCCCGTCGAGTCAAGCCAGTCGTAGTCGAGGTCGCATAACTCCCTAAACTTCCCACGCTCCAACATGTTCAGAATATATCTGTCCGCTTCCTCGTCTATGTTACCGTAGTAAGGCGTTCCGGGGAAGTGGGACAGGCCTCCCGTCCCTATGGCGAAAACTCTCTCAGGCCTCTTGCTTCTTTCCAGAACTCTACGGACCGCTTGACCGAGGTCGTAGCACCTCTTCAGCTTGACCCGTGGATGAACGTTTGTGTTTAGCTGGAATGGTATGACCCTTATGTCTGGAACGTTGCATGTCTGCAGAATCCAGTAGAGCGGAGTTGTGAACGGATGGTCGAAGAAATCAACCTCCTGCGAGAAGCCAACGTCAAACTCTTCCTCAACGAGTCCGAAGAGAAGCTCTTCCGCGAGCTCGTGATGGTTTTTAAGATGCAGAACCCTGCGGCCTCCAACGCAGTAGTTCGCCGCTTCACCTGTGAAGACCATCATTTGCGGGAAGTTGCCGAACCAAAATGTTTGGACATGGTCGGCGCCGAAGACCAACAAGACATCAGGCTTGAGGACGTTGATTCTTCTCCCTATCTCCTTAAAGCATTCCCGCACCTTTTCCATCTCTCTGACGTACTCCTCGCTCTCCTCCCATGGAAGCTGGTAAACGACCGGCGAATGTGGACCCGCCGCGGCACCCACAACAATAGCCAAGCAAACACCACCCCAACCCAATCACAAAAAATTTCTCACATTAAGAAAGATAGTTGACAACGTCGTCAACCTTCTGAACTATGATGTCAGGCTTGGGTTCAATCTTATCAACGTCCTCTTCCTTCGTAACCCCCGTCAGGGTTAGAATGGTTTTTATTCCGAGTTCTTTGGCCGGAGCCAAGTCGTTAAAATACTCGTCACTAACCATCGCGGCCGTGTGAGCGTCAACGCCAAGCTTTTTCAAAGCCATCTCATACATTATTCTCGAAGGCTTGCCGATGACGACCGCCTTCCTGTCCGACGCATACTCTAACGCTTTGACGATCGGCCCTACCGAGATTACCTCACGGCCTTGTTCAGGAATTCTTTTTGATGTATGGCACGCTATCAGCTCTGCGCCTGCTCTCAGGAAAGCCAACGCTTTGTTGAGCTTTTCATAGGTTAGGTCTCGGTCCAGACCTACGACAACAAAGTCGGGCTTCCCTGCCTCGTCGTTCACCACTATGTGTCCGTATTTTTGAAGCTCGTCGGCAAGAGAGGGCTCGCCTAAAATCCAGACACGGGCGCTGCCGACCTTTTCTCTCAGATAGATTCCAGTAGCCTGGCCGGCTGACAGAACCTCGTCCTCCATTATCGGCAGCCCAACGCCCCTCAACTCCTTTAAAATGTCTTCGTTTCGCTTGGTGGCGTTGGTCAAAACCAGAACCTTTATGTTTCTTTTCCTCGCTTCCTCGATGAGCTTTATGCCGCCGATCAAAACTGTTGCACCTGTTTGGCTGCGTGTGGTCAATGTTCCCTGGACGTCTAGCAACAACGCGTTAACATGCAACATCGTCTTCCTCTACAAACTCTCCGAGTTGTATATATTGGTTTTGACCGCTTTACGCCCAGCGCAGACGACAGCCTCGTGTCAGAAGGTGTCCAGCACGGAGGTGGTTGCACCTTCAGCGTAAAACGAGGCTTCGAACGCCGTTTACGTGACTAGGGTTCTGCAACCACCCGGTTGCGCAGAAGGCCGACTCTCTCTATCTCGGCCTCAACCACATCGTTGTGTTTCAGGTATTGTTTGCCTGCTGCCGCAACTCCGGAGGGAGTGCCCGTAGCTATTATGTCACCCGGCTCTAGGGTGATTCCGTCTGAGATGTATTCGATGAGGCTGTCTATTCTGTGGAACATGTCGGTCGTCTCGCCTTCCTGCCTAACCTCTCCGTTGACCTTTAACATGAGACGTAGGGGGTACGGGTTGCCAACCTCGTCTTTGGTGACGAGATAAGGCCCGCAGGGTGCCGCTGTGTCGAGGCTCTTGCCCAGAACCCAGTTCTGCCCGTAGGGGTTAAGCTGCTGAGGCCAGCCTGGAGGAAACTGCTTATCCCTGAAGCTTATATCGTTGAAGACAGTGTATCCGGCTACGTATTCCTCGGCCCTGTTCCTCGGAATGTACTTTCCACGCCTGCCTATCACGACGGCAAGCTCAATCTCATAATCCACCTTGTTTGAAGTCTTCGGGATGATGATGTCTTCGCCATGACCGATTAAAGTGTTGGCGAACTTTCCGAAGAAGTATGGCTTTTCAGGCACCTTTATGCTAAGCTCCTTGCCGTGGGAAACATAGTTCGCAGCCACACAGAGAATTTTCCTCGCCTGTGGAACTGGTGGCTTGAATTTTATCTCCTCGGTCTTCAAGTAAACATCTTTCACACTACCAGACCCCTCGACTTTCTTCGCTATTCTCTTAACAACCTCAATCGCATCCTCGCCGCCGGCTAAGAGGCTTCTCATAGATTTGAGCCAGCTGGGAACCTCGTCGTCATCATAGACGTGTTTGTAGGCTTCAGTTAGGTCTAACACGAGGTTGTTGGCGGTCAGCAGGCCCACGCGTGTTTCTCCGCCGGCGGAGAATGACAGAAGCTTCATGGCGTCAGCGAGGTTGGACCGTAATATAAAGTCATGCCTTCATGCCCGAGCTATGTTGACGACGTTTTCCCATACAATCCATCACATGCCGGCTGCTTCTCACCATTTTCCGAATCCTTACCCAGTTGGTCATGCATCCGCCGCATCGTTGTCTCTAGAGAGAGATTCTCAACAGCCTAAGAACGTCGCATGCTTCTTCTAAATTTTTAACCACGGATATGTTTGTCTTAAACCCGTGGTTTTCCCGACCGTTCGTGACCGCTATGAAATCGACACCAGCCGCCCAAGCAGCTCTTTCATCCCACTCACTATCCCCCACCATGACAGATTCCTTCGGCGTTGAGCCCAGGTGGTTCAGCGCTTCGACAAGCTGGTCGGGATAGGGTTTCGGCCTCAACCTACCTTCCCTGCCAACCACCAAGTTGACGTTTATGCCATGCATTCTGAGAACATGCCATGCTGTTTCGTTCGTCAGCAGGGTCACCACAGCTGTACGTTTGAAATGAGGCAGTTCTTGAGTCAGCTTTCGAAGTCCCGGCATCGGCTTAGAGTCGACCGCTCCGAGCATCTCATACCTCTCCACCAGCTGCGACGCCTTCTCCCAGTCAGCTGAACCGCTCAGCCCTACAAGTATTTCCATCGTTTTCGAAACGCATTCTCCCCAGTAGGTGTTTGGTACTTGAGCTGAGGGCTCGCGGCCCAGAAAACGGCTCAACTCATTCAAGGCCGCGCAGTAGTCCACGTAGTCCATGACGTTCACTAAGGTCTTGTCGAGGTCGAGGAGCAACGTGTTTTTCAAGCCCTAGCTAAACCTTCACGCCTATCAGCAGAGTGTTGATGATTCTGTCTAGCGGGTTAAGGTCAGATTGTTTCGAGGGTGTTGAAACCGTTGACTTTATCGTGACAGGCCTGCTTTGGACAAGGAATATGTTTTCCGGAAATTTACGACGTTGGTCAACAACCCACTCGATGTCCTGTGCAGCTCCGAAGTATTTTTCAAGAGATGCGCCCATTTCCGCCAGCTTGACGGCCTCTTCGAGGCTTAGGCTCGCCTCCCAACTCTCCTCAGCAGCGTTATCCTTTCGAACCACCGTGCCGTCTTCAAGCATCTCATACCTAACAGGTTTTGAACGCGACCTGTAAACCTCCAGAACCTCCATACTTATTTTGTTGACGCTGTATTTATCGGGCGTTACCTCGCCCTTCACCACAGCTTCACCCAAACCCCAGCTGCTCTCTATCACCACCATCGAAGGGTCTCCGTTGAGGGGATTAACCGTGAACATGACTCCAGCAGACCTAGCCTTTACCAAAGCCTGTGCAATCACAGCCATCCTAACGCTGTCCTGTGGAAGGCCCATCTTCATCCGGTAGGTCACGGCTCTGTCTGTAAACAGGCTGGCAAAACATTTCTTTACCGATTCAAGAAATTCGCCATCGCTCCTGACCCCCAAGTAGGTTTCATACTGTCCCGCGAAGCTAGCCTCAAGAGCGTCTTCCAACGTGGCGCTCGACCTGACCGCCACCGACCCCCAGCCCGAAGTCAAGCCTTTGAACGCGTCGACCAGCTTTTCTTCAAGCTCGGTCGGGAATGGACTGTTTACGATTTGGTGTCTCAGTTTCGCGGCAACCTTCAACGCCTCGTCCGCCGACGTATTCTGCAGCCTAGCGATTTCATGGTCCAAGCCGTTGGACTGTATAAAATGCCTGTATGCGTCTGACGTTATCACAAAAAACGGCGGGACAGGGGCTCCAGCCTTCACAAGCTCGCCTAGGGACGCAGCCTTCCCGCCAATGGCGGGAAGGAGAGATTTGCTGCATTCAGACGCGGCGGCTATGAGCTGGTTGTTAGCCAAGTATCTCTACAACCCCGTTCGTGCCGTCGACTCGAAGCCTTTGGCCATCCTTGATGAGTTTGGTGGCGTAGCCTGTTCCCACGACGGCGGGCAAGCCATACTCCCTGCAAACTATGGCCGTATGCGACATTATCCCTCCGATGTCAGTAACTGTGGCTTTAACCTTTAGGAAGACTGGGTTCCATGAAGGGGCTGTTATGGGTGCCACGAGAATCTCACCCTCGTTGACCTTCGTGATTTCTTCAGCAGAAAGAACGACGCGTGCGGGGCCTTCAGCGACACCAGGCGAAGCAGGCATGCCTACCAGCTTGTTCTCAGCACCCGCAACAGCACCCGACAGCCATTGTTGAACCCTGTCTTTCGTGATTCCCCACAGCATTATTGTGAAAGGCTCGGTGATGACTTCAGGCGGCTGGCCTAACGCAGGCGGCGGCCGGTTCTGCTTGACAACGTTGATGATTTGCTTTCTCCGCTCGATTTCAGCCGGCCAGTAGAATGCTCCCGCCGTCTTTACTCCGACAGCCCAGTTTGCGCAAAGGTCGTAAAGGATCTGGCTCAGCTCATGCCAGTTAATGTAGAAGATGTCTTCAACCTCTTCAATTATCCCATGCTTGACAAGGATTTTCGCGATGTCGCGCACCTTCTTGTACCAGATCGTGTGGCCCCAGTGTTCGATGTAAAAGTTGTGGTCTTCGACGTATGGAAAAACAGTTCTTGAAAGCATCAGGTTTTCCTCAAAAGTTTTCACGTCGGCAGGGTCTTTAAGCAGCGCCTTGTATTTCTCGGCAAGCTCGTCCCTTTCACGTCTGAGCTTCTCGGTGGGAAGCTCTATAGGCTCTCCCCTCTTCAGCTTTACCACATAATCGCTTATGAAGGAGAAAGGTATGTCCATGTTATCTATCCACCGTGGCTCGGTGTGGAAGAACCCGGGCCCAGTGGCATAGTAGAACCACGGATACTTGACTTTCTCAAGCTCTTCAAGCCATTGACGTCCTTTCTCCGACTTCCTAAGCTCCTCTACAGTCTTCTCATATCCAAGTTTTTTCATGAATATATCCGCTAGGCCGAGGTCTACCGCTAACCTAGCCAATCTTCTGCATTCCTGGTCCGGTCTGAACAGTATGCTTTCGATGCCTGCAACAGTCCGTGCGATATGCTGGTCCGGTATCCCAGGAAACTTCTCCTTGCAGAACATGTAGTAGGTGAGGTATGCGGCGTAGCCTAGGTTGAGCATTTCAAAATGTTTCTGCCACAGCCTAAAGTGCAGCATGACGAGTCGATGAAAGTTGTTGTACAGGGTGAAGCTGCTCTTCGAATAACCTTCATGCTTGAACACAACCTCCTCATCCTCGAACTCGGGGAGGTCGTTGAACTCAAGGGACTCCATTTCTTTGATGATTTTCTCCGCGTTAACCTTCCATTCCTCGTAAATCTTGTTCCAGTTCTGGTAGTAGTAGCCCGCTCTTTTCTTGAAGTATTCAACTCTTCTCCCGATTTCCTTCTGGTCTAGAACAGGCACCGGCGTTATGTAGAGATATCCGTTTAGAACCCTGTGAGCTATACCGAGAGCTGGCGGAACGACGAAGGTTCTCGAGTTGTAGGAGGAAAGCGCCCACTGCCAAGCCATGCTGTGTATGGCGTCAAGCGGGTAAAGAGGCTCACCGTGATGCATCCCGTCTTGGAACCAGAAGATGCTTGACTCCCATTCTCTCCTAGGCCCGGGGTTCTTGTCAAAAACGTAGTAGTAGGGATACATTCGCTCCCATCCTTCAGCGCCTTTAGGCACCTCGACCTCATAGGCATGTGGAAACCTGCTCCTAGTGCTGCTGCTCATGCTTTAGAGCCCGCTGTAAGATGTTTATAAATCTTTGTAGCCTATCTATAAATCTCGGAAGCCCCGTATACGCACACTATTTAGAATATATTGAGAACACGTGAAACCACAGTAACTACAACGTGTTGACCTGTGTTTATGACTTCGCGAGTCGCACTCATCAACTGTCGTGAGAACACGCGTGTCGTCACGATAGTTGATTTGGTTTCTGTCGTGACGAATGTTGGACAAGACTGTTCAACTTGACGCCCTGTGTTTTCGAATCCGCCAGTCGCAAACTCTTATATGTGTGACGACGGCATCTGATGAATGAGCTTGTGCATTTCCGACTCAGCGCCTTCATCATCACATACGACAGGCATCCAGCACCCCATGTTCGGCGTCCGACACTGTATGCAACGTTGTGCAGCCGGTTTGAACCCTATCTCTAAAAGGGGACGTGGGTGATGAAGACCGTCAGGACATTATCTTCTAACAGGTTTTTTAGCGGTCGTGTGTTTAATGTGAGACGAGATATCGTTCGCGTTAGTGGGAAAGAAAGAGTATTCGACGTTGTAGAGGCGCCGGAGACCGTTGCAGTGCTTCCCGTCCTCGATGACGGCAGAATTCTGATGGTGCAGCAGTACAGGCATTCTGTAGGCAAGTCGTTGTTCGAGATACCAGGTGGCATAGTTGACAAGGGTGAAGACCCGGCAAAAGCCGCAGTTAGAGAGCTTGAAGAAGAAACGGGATACACCGCTGACAAGATTGAAAAACTGTTGACAGCTTTTCCCGCGCCGGCTTACAGCTCGGAGCAGGCCAACATATACGTGGCCAAAGGTCTTAATCCGTCTTCATCAAAAAACAAAGGTGACGAGGACGAAATTATGGTTCAAGCGTTTACAGTTCAAGATATTCTCACTATGGTCACGGACGGCCGAGTTCAGGATTTCAAGACGATTCTCGCAGTGCTTTATTATCTCCGAACGCAGGATAGCAGTCGACGTGAGTAGAGGCTTAGAATTTTTCCTTCAGCTCGGAGAAATGGGTTATCACGTAGTCCGCCTCGGATGACGGCTTCTGTGTAGACGAGTTGTTTCCTACGTAATGGACGGTTGTGAACCCATGCATCTTTGCGTTGGCTATATCTTTTATGGGGTCGTCGCCGATTATCACCGCCTCGTTAACTTGGATGCCCATTATCTCCAGTTCTTTCTTTAACGAAGCGTATATGCTTCCGTCCTCTTTCGTACCCTTAAACCCCTCGTCCAACCCACCATGCTCCCTTACAACGCCGGAGGGGGTGTAGATGTTGGTGAAGAACTGGCGAAGCCCATGATGGTTCAAAAATCTGATTATGACTTGGCTGTCAGCCATGTCGGATATGACGCCCAAGCTGTACTTTTTCTTCAGATATGTTAAGGCATCTATAACGCCTTCCGCCGGCTTTAACAGCTTCTGCTCCACTTCATAGAACCTCCTTATGAGGACGCGGTTGTTCTCGAGTATCAAGCTGTGAATTTCATGCCGGCCGTGTTCGTGAAGCTTTCGGAAATTGCCGTACTTCTTCAGAAGCTGGTTGTAGACCTCTAACTTCTCGTCTATAACCCCTCTCTTCTCATCCTCGTCGTCTATGAAGACAGCTGCAAGCCAGTATTCGACACGTCTGAATCGCGAGTCCATCAGACACTGTCCGTAGTCGAGCCCAAACCACTTAAACCGGTTCATCTCAAGGCGGGCAGCTTAACCGGTTCCCCGAACAATTCATCCCATCTTTGATGAATCCTTTTGACAACTTCTTTGTCGAGCTCCACTGGAATGGGTTTCTGTTTCCACTCGAACGGTATAGTTGCGTCTATTATTATCCTTGAAGTTATATCGCGTGAATCTATCGGCAGTGATGGGTCGAGCGGAGTGGACCTTCCGCGAGCTATATACTGCGCCCGGCTTGGCTGGAACCTGAAGCTCAGCGCCCACAGGACACGGGGGATGTCCCAAGGGTCTATGTCATCATCCACCACTATGACCGTCTTCAAGCCATAGTTACCCATCTCAGTCGATATCGCCGCTGTGCCTACGTGCATCGCATGTCCGGGATACATCTGCTTTATAGAAATTATCGCCAGCATTCTTCCCGCTCCCTCCGGCGGACAGTACACAGCCTTTATGCCCGGGATTCTCATCATCTCAAGCTCATACCACAACGCGGCGCCATAGGTGAGCCCCATGATCATGTGCGTGTCCGTTACGGCTTTTCCAACCGTCGAGACCCAGAAGATTGGGTTAGAGCGATACGTCACGCAGTTTACATTAATGTAGGGTTTCTCTGACGGAGTGCCGCTGTAGTAGCCAGTATATTCGCCGAAGGGGCCTTCGAGCTTCCTATTCTTAGGGTCTATCTCGCCTTCAACAACTATTTCCGCCGTGGCTGGGATGGGCAGGTCCACTGTCTCGCCTTTGACTGTTTCAACGGGTTTGCCGCGGAGAGCTCCGGCATAATCGTACTCGGATTCGTTCGCAGGCATTCTCGACGAGGCCAGAAGCAGGAGAACGGGGTCGCAGCCGACGACAAGGGCTACGGGCATAGGCTCCTTCCGTTCAATGTATTTTTGCAGCATCATGTCCGCATGCTTGCCTTTTATGAAGTTTGTGCCCAACGTCCTCTCATCCAATACCTGATTTCTATACGTGCCTAGGTTCACCCAACCGGTATCCGGGTCTTTTGTTATTGTGACGACCGCTGTCCCGAAGTACCTACCTCCATCCAGTTTGAAAAACCTAGGGACGGGGAACTTGAGAAGGTTCACCTTATTGCCGTAGTCAACGTTTTCTTTGCAAGGCCCGTCCGCAACAAGTTTGGGTGGGATTTTTTCCCTTGAACATCTCTTTACCCACTCTCTCATCACCTCCACTAACGTGGAGGACTTGGGCATGTCCAGCGCCAGGGCTAGTCTGGAAACCGTTGTGAAAGCGCTCGCAAACACAGGTGTCTCGTATCCTTTGATGTTTTCAAACAGCAGAGCTGGCCCGCCGGCCTCCTCGTTAATCTTGGCTATGTGGGACAGCTCCAAGTCCCAGTCTACTTCTGCGGTTATGCGTCTAAGCTCGCCCTCACTCTCTATCCTAGCTATGAACTCTCTCAGGTCTTGATACGGCATGAAAACCTTGTCACAAAATTTTTTATAAGATTTTTAGACAGTTTATATAATTTCTCCACAGGATGAAGCAGCAGACACATTCAATCACGTTGATCGCCCCGTCCCACGCTACTTGTAGAAGCTCCCACGACTTCTCCACAGTTCCGCAGTTTTGAACGTGAATTTACGTTGGAAATACTGTAGGGTTGATTAGAAGCGTCACGTTACATCGACTTGGCATGTCGATGCTTAGGAAAAGGGGTGTGAAACACACGGCGGCTTTGAGAAAGCTCCTTCACGAGGTTGGCGTGCAGCCGGTGCCCGGAGTTTTCAACCCAATGACAGCGCTGTTGGCTGAGCGGGCTGGCTTTAAGGCCGTCTACCTGAGCGGTGCAGCTCTCTCCGGCAGCTTAGCGTTACCCGACTTGGGCCTGCTGACGTTGAGCGAAGTAGCCTACTTCACACGGCTGATAACCGCTGCCGTCGACCTACCTCTTATAGTGGATGTGGACACGGGTTTCGGCGAAGTGCTTAACGTGATGCGGACTGTGCGGGAGCTTGAGGCTGCGGGAGCCGCGGCGATCCAGATAGAAGACCAGGAGATGCCTAAGAAATGCGGCCATATAACAGGCAAGAGGGTTGTAAAGCCTGTCGAGATGGTTAGAAAAATTAGGGCCGCGGCCGAAGCACGCACAGACCCAAACTTCACCATCATCGCAAGGACAGATTCGAGAGATGTCTATGGGTTTGACGACGCTGTCCACAGGGCGCTGGAATACGTTGAGGCCGGAGCCGACGTAATCTTCCCGGAGGCTTTGAACAGCGAGGAAGAGTTCAGGGAGTTTGCTCGGCAGGTGAAGGCGCCTTTGATGGCTAACATGACCGAGTTCGGCAAAACGCCTTACATACCTGTCAGACGGTTCGGTGAGATAGGATACAAGCTCGTCATATTCCCCGTCACAACTTTCAGAGCGAGCTGTAAGGCAGTAGAGGAGGTTTTGAACAGGCTGGCCGTCGAAGGAACCCAAGCAGGATTTCTCGACAGGCTCCAAACAAGGGACGAGTTTTACAAACTGATCGGGTACTACGACTACGAGCGAAAGGACAGAGAGCTAGCCGGAATAGCTTAGATATCTATCCTCACTGGCTACGTTATTTGGGGCTTAAACCAAACAAGATCCGGCCCGTTTCGAAACCTCTGCTCGAAAACTGTCCGATGCCACGGGTGCAATAGCTGCTTTTCTTCGAGAAAGCAGCATCGGATACGGTCGGTGTTGCGCCAGCTCGACGTCATCCGGATTCCAAGCTTTATGAGCCGAGACAGCATGCTCTGCAACATCGAAATGTTGGCAGCTGCAGTCACCAAAAAAGTGGCCAAACCACTTCAGATAACCGACCGAACCAGCTTAAACGAACCTCATTCAAGAACACTTCGCCGCGGAAGACCTACGTCTTTATGGTGCTAGAGTCCACTATGATCCCGCGTTTCTCTGTTTTGATAAACTTCTCAGTCTCGTCCACTTAGTCGACCAGCCCTCAGCCAACACAAACCGTATAAGCCAAACATACACAATAAGTTGCCTAAGGAGCTCAAACCCTAAGATGAGCCTCTACAAGGTCGAGTGGGGGGGAAGAGGTCAGTCGTTTTATAGAGCAGATGGTTAAGCAGCTGGACTCGTTTAGGCAAAGCCCGCCTATCTCGAACCACGCGTTTAAGCAATCAGCTTCAACCGCTCGCACAAGGCCCGGGTTGCTGAGCAAGCAGAAGCTTGAGACGCTGGACAACGCGCCGACCATACAGAAGTAACGCTGCCATCCGACGGCTTGACGTGCATAACCCCCAGGAGCCGGCATATCCTTCTCAGGCAACGGCTTAGCTGACAACACGAGTTTAGATTTATGCAAACGCAAGACAAAGTGTATGAACAATAGTGCCTACTCGCATCTCTCACTGCTCAACCAGTATTGTGAGCCCTCTAACCTCATCGTCTAATATACAGCTTACTGCCCATTGCTATGTTCGTCAAAACCACCATAGGGGTGAAACTCAGTCTCTCCATCTTTTCAACCATCGTGCCAAGCATTCTCTTAAACGGCTTGGTGAGGAGAAGGCATTTTTATACGTTACACAGGCGGCGTTGCCAACGTCATGTTATCAAGCCTCAACAGCTAAAGAGGTTTGAGCATAGCCATTATCCACCCCGCTGGACAGTTAGACGCTGGCTTCCATAACAATTATTAGGAAAGCTGAGGGGTTGATGTTGGGAGGAGGCTTGGCTGCCGACCTTAAGCGGGAGCTGCTACGTCTTCTCGAGGAGGATGAGGAGTTTCGTTATGCCGTGGCCGGCAGAATAGGGATACTGGAGATACTGAAACGCTTGGACAGGCTAGAGGAAGAAATGAACAAGCTATTGGGGTCAAACAACAGGCTTTGGGAAAACCAGCAGAAGCTATGGGAGAGCCAGAACAGGCTTTGGGAGGAGGTTAGAAGCCTGAGAGAAGGGCAGGAGAAGCTATGGCAGGGACAGGAAAAACTGTGGGAGGAGGTTAGAAGCCTGAGAGAAGGGCAGGAGAAGCTATGGCAGGGACAGGAAAAACTGTGGGAGGAGGTTAGAAGCCTGAGAGAAGGGCAGGAGAAGCTATGGGAAGGACAAAACAAGCTGTGGGAGGGACAGAACAAGTTATGGGAGGAGGTTAGAAGCCTGAGAGAGGGTCAAAACAGGCTGGAGGAGTCTATGGCCAGGCTTCAGGATGCTGTAGCGTTGCTGGCCCGTACGCAGGGAGAGCTGGCGAAACAGGTTGGAGCCCTCTCCGAGACTATAGGCTTTGGGCTTGAAGACGTAGCTAGGGTTGTTGTGCCTGGATGGCTTCAGAGACATGAGGGTATAGTTATGGCTGAAGAGTTCACCCGCAAATGGATAACAGTGGACGGAGAAGAGATTGAGGTAAACCTCTACGGTGAAGGGGAGAAGGATGGAAGAAAGCTGGTCATCATCGGAGAAGCAAAATCACGAATATACAAACGTGAGGTTGAAGCATTCGACGCATGGGCTGAGAAGATAGCCGCAACCATAGGCCAGGAAACCTACAAATTCATGTTCGGCTACCTCATACATCCAACAGCAGAAGAAGAAGGGCGAAAAAGGAAAATCAAACTAATAGCGTCATACATGCGGTAAAGAAAGGTCACAGCCGCTACAAACACCAGACCAAAGTATGAGAAACTGTTACCAGAAGTGGATTAATCTTACTTTATCGTCTTCTTTCCCAGTCTTTCATCGTTGAACTTTTTTCTGCATCGCCCCTTGCCAAAGCAAAATTTCGATTCGTTTCTCTAAGTCCATATATTTAATTAAGGGACTGTTAACTTAAGCATCTCTTGTCAAGCTCTGGCTCTGTTAACTTTGGTGTTACGGCTTTGGCCTAGCCTTCTCCTTTATCCTCTATGTTCTTGAGGGGGAGGACAGGCTTCCCATATCTTGTAGGGGTTCTACCTAGTCTTCCTAGATCTTTAGCTTTAGGCGTGTTTAAGGCCTTTCGTAGACAGGAGCACTGCTGTAAAGGTGAAGGAACTCGACCTGTCAAACTCCAAGCCCGTGACAGTACCAGCAGGAGTTTCAACCTCCATCACTTCCGACGTGTTTCGGCAGACGTACAGCTTAGATCTTTCATTCTTTCGGGCTACAAACCAGAAACTACTACCGTCTGCAAACCATCCATAATCAGTGAAGTCCACGCCGTATTTAGAAAGACCCATGGCTGCGAAAGACCCTGAATCCACATCGTAGATGGCAAGTCGTAGGGCCCTGCTGCGTTTGTTTTGAAGAGTATGCGTCTGGTTTTGGGATGCCATTTGGGGGATGTGTTTTCGCTGCCTGCTTTAGGCGTATACACCGTGGTTTCACTCGTTTGTAGGTCTATGATGACAATTTCGCTCGACCTCGGGACATTAGTTGTGTTGGCCAAAAAAGCCAGCATCCGGCCGTCTTCCGAGTAGTTAGGCGAGAAAATCTATCCGCTCGATTTAAACAGGGGATCAAGCCTTCCTCGTTAATGTCCAAAACCCAGAGATAGTTCGATTCGGCGGTGTTGCCTGTGAGAGCGATCACACGGCTTTTCGGCGAGCAAGCGAAATCGAAAAGCCTCATGTCCCTAAAGTCAGATATCCTAGTCTCCATTCCTCCTTCAACTTAGGCTTCAAACAATTGATGTTTCTCCGTCCCGTAGAAGTCTGGGAGGAAGTAAACGTGTTTCGAGTGGGATGAGATTCTTGCGTAGGTTACTAGTTGGTCGCCGTGCGACACTTGGTTGACAAAATTGTCTGAAAGCCTTAACGTCCAAAGCTGGTAGAAACCTGTGAGGTTGGAAACAAAAACCAACCAAGCCCCATCACGCGACAGATCAACCAGCGAAACATCGGGAATCCTGGGAACACGATCCACTGCTTCAAGTCTATCCACGTCCCTATCGGTCTGACCGTGGCAGAAGTATAAAATGATTTAACCTCCCGTAAAAATCAACCCCTATTCTTACTATAGAGTTCATTAGCCGCTTGTGTTCAAATTAAACCGGCATGTCGTTGCTTAAGAAGAGAAGCGCTAAGCCTACGGCGGCTTTAAGGAAACTCCTTAAAGAGGATGGCATACAGCCCATACCACAGAAGCCTATATGAATGCTTCACAGACACACATGGATCCAACTGTCAGACATGTGTAAACGAAGCAATCCTTGCAAAAAATCTCTACATAGAGGGTAAAACGCCTTCAGAAATAAGAGCAATAATAGATCAAAAATACGCTCGATAAGGCTGTGTACAAAAGCGTGTGAGACAGACAGTGTGTCCTCAACCTTTTATAAGGCTGAATTGATCGCAGCATCTTTAGCGGCTTTGTAGTATATGCAGCTCGATTATCACTAACGTCTGCTTTCAGGCTTCCTCTTTAACGCTGTGACTGTAATATTCAGTCATTGGATGAAATTTTACAAAGAACCCATACCCAAGTAGAGAGAGTGGCGAACACTTTTCTCGGGATGAGACCCCCCTCTTCCTAAGAACTCTACCCTCCGCCAAGGGTTCCTACAGGAAGTACTGAAATTTTTGGTCGGAAGAGAGAGGCATCATGGATATGAGTGGGCGGAGGAGAGGGATTGTTTAGGATTTGCCGGAAGCGTTGTGGTCAAGGTATTCGGTGACTATAACCCAGAACCGCATGAATAATGGTGTAATCTGGTGTGTTGGATAATTCTTGCTTCGTCCTCATTTATATGCTTTCATGGTTTTGGGGGTGGTGGCATTTCCGTGAATCTGTTGTGTAGGTATGCCTTCCACTCCATTTCCTTGATGTGACGTATTCTCCGAATGTCCTCTTTATGGAGGAGAAGGTTGACTCAGCCATCCATCTATAGCCGTAACTCTTATCAGGCCCCACCTCCTATAATCCATCTGCTATACTACAACCTTCCTCTGGATCTGGGTACAGAGTTACTCCTAACCCTAATCCCTGGGTCGATCTTTCTCCATTCCAAGTAGTTGAAGCTGGCTCTAGTATCATATCCCCTGTCCCCAAGGACTCCTACTACCCTACATCTCTGCATAGCCTCATCTACCAGCGGTTTAAGCATCCTTGAATCCATCACCTTTTAGCGATACTATCTTCCTCCTCATCTTAGGCCCGTATAACTCCCTCATCCACTATTATGCACCTTCACTCCAGTGGCATCCACCGCTAATACGACTCCCCCACCGCAGTCCACTACCGTCTCATCTATAGAAGGCCTAAGCCTACAACCCCTCTCCCATATTAAGCCTCTTAACCCTCTTGGACAGAGCTCTCACTATGCCTGTAACCAACCCTAACGAAATGCTTCATGTCGACTAGGCGTCCTATGAAGCTGTCTGGACACCGGTATGGTGCGCC